>Ga0247608_10001027_pt1 | contig 41100 bp, 34 predicted proteins | sample 176DNAGHGlowgp2_FD_193490 | JGI IMG/M metagenome (GOLD analysis project Ga0247608, IMG submission 193490) | Sheep rumen microbial communities from Palmerston North, Manawatu-Wanganui, New Zealand - 1766 DNA GHGlow gp2 | ecosystem: Host-associated > Mammals > Digestive system > Stomach > Rumen ...
GATTTCTCCTAACGAAGGCCTGAATATAAAGATCTTCTTTGGAGACAGCGACAGAGTAGAGGTTACCAAGACAAACAATCCAGGTAAGGTACATGTTGACTGGCAGAATTCAAAATTCTTTATTCAGAGCTGGGATGGGGCGCCTAATGCCAACTATTATGGAGGCGGAGCTACTGTAAGTATTCAGGGAAAAGAGGTATTCAAACTTATGCCTGATGCCAGCGGCCCTACAGGTTCTGCAGATTATGAATTCACTGTTGAACGTCCGATAATCGGTCAGACAACGATCGGTGCGTCCGATAAGGTTATCAAGTCCTACAAGATGTCTAACGGTTCTACAGTCAGCGCAAAAGAAAGTGATGTATATTACTACAGTCCGTTCCTTAAGGATGGCAGCACAATTACAGTTTCAGGTACCCACAGAACATGGGCAACTGACGGCGCACTCGGAAATGACTACAAAGAGCTGCTGAATATGTATAAGTGCACGACCGCTATGGAGAAAAATCAGGCAGTACCATACCAGGATCTTAACTTCGGCGGCTCAGGTTCCTACCTCGGTGTTACCGACCGTGCCAGCCAGGTAAATAAGGGTGTTATCACACTTTATCCGTTCAAAATAGTTGCTGAGAATATGCATCTGTCCAAGACGAATCCTAACGGTTTCTCAACGGATATTGAAGATACGGATCTGGTTGTTTACTACACACTTTCGGGTGGTGAGAATAACGGAAATAATATTGCTTCAGTTGTAGCAGCTGATCCCCATGATGGTATAGATAACTATTATCTGTACTCATACGGAAGCGTTACATACTGTGGTGCCGGTAACTCCAACCTTACAGGACCCAAGCGTGACAACAATGACGAGCGTAAGCTCTTCATCAATGTCATCGTTAACACAGCAAGGAAATCCGTATTCGGACCTTCTATCGCAGTTTATGATGCACCTGCTACATATTCATCTACAACACAGCGTCCTAACGAACTTAGTGATTCCACACTGTACAGGATGGAAGAAGTAACTTACAATGGTGCGACCGTAGGTGTAAGATATATTTATATCGGGGAAGGTCAGGGAACTGATTACTATGCAGTAACTGATAATGGTGTCACAACATACTACTATGTTGATCCTGATTCGTTTGGTAAGAATACCAATATTGCACAGTTGGACAACGGAGAGTATGTGATCAATCTCACAAGTACTTCGGACATACCTTCGTTCTCATATCTTGTGACTGTTCCGAATAATAATGATGAGGTTGATGAAGTAAAGATTTACTACGATCTTTCAAGAGAAAGAGATGGAGATAACTGGTCCAGATTCGTTGATGACGGAACGGATATCGAAATCATGAGTGCTAAGGCAACGGATGCCGATGGCAAGATCATTGATAAGTCTATCCTAAAGAATCAGGATAAACCGATCATGTATATGGAGAATCAGAATCCGGGTTCTAATCCCTGGGCAGGACTTACACATAATGGTGACTCGGTCATCGATTTTAGTAAGCTGCAGTTGAACCTGGATAATAAAGATTACTTCGCACCGTATGATGGGCAGTTCACATACATTGTGATAGCAATCAAAACCAAGAAGGGTGATACCGCATACCAGCGTATTATGATCAAGCTTGCACCTAAGCTTTGGGATCTGACGTAATTACATTATCGGTATGAAACAAGAAGCAGTATAACGTAAAAAACAGGAGCCACATCCGATGAGGGTGTGGCTCCATTTTATAAGTATGGTATATTGCTTCCTGGCTGACCGACAGTAGCCGCTCCGACGCCCTTTGAAGGGGTAAGCGTAAAACTAACCGTGTTTCTCTCATACTTCTTGTAGACAGATGACCATGGCATTAAGTTCTTCCAGTTTGCTGCTGTTTGAAGGAAGATCGAGATATGCTGCCACTCGGGGAGCGGTTTCATTACCATATTATCCACGGTTTCCACATGACCGGAACGGTGTCAGGGTTACCGGAATACTCACTGGCCGTCGGGCGGCTCAGAATACAGAAAAGCGGGTAGGAGAGGATCAAGTCCTTACCTACCCGCTTTTATAATGACCTTATGTATTATTTGAGCTTAGCGGCTGTATCATTATAAGTCCACTCAGGCCTTATCAACCTGCTTTTTGCACTTTTTCCTGATGAATATGATATATAGTATTACCAGTATCAGGGTTCCTACGGAGATACCTATTCCAAGCCACATTCCCTGTGGGGTATAGGTGATCCTGATATCATGATCTCCAGCACTTACTTTGATCCCGACTCCGTTAAGGAAGTTCATATGATCAACGGCTTTTCCATCCACATAGCATTGCCAGCCCTTCATATCGGGAAGAGACAGATATACGATACCGTCCTCCGGAGCCGTAATCATTCCGGTAATGGTGGAGCCGTTTGTACTGATATCTGACATGGTAGATCTGTTTAATTCGGTATGAAGCTTTTCAATCTCATCATAGTTTGCTACAGCAAGCCGGATATAGCTGTCTACCATAGTACTGCTCATTTCCATGGTGAAGTATAATTCATCAGTTTCTCCCTTTACAGCTGTACCGATATAGAAGATTGAATTGTTATAGGAGACATATACATCGCCTTCCACATCTTTTGCGGTATAGACAACAACCGGAACATAATCGCTTTCACCGCTGAGATATGCGGATCTGTCAGCCATTATATAGGTCTTATCCGGGTTCATTCCATTTGTAAGTTCTGCTTCATCTGTCTCAGGCTCGATGATACTATACAGGTCCCCATATCCCATGGCATGCATGAAGGCGTTCTGGTACAGGAAACAGTTCCGGCCGTTATTATCGCTGTAAGCATCACTTGCAACTGAGCTCCAGCCTTTGATCGCTTCTGTGTCCCTGAAAAATACACCGAGAGGCAGGAAATACGGATTCTCGTGCAGCGTGAGATTATTGGTTTCATCGATTATCTCATAATGTGACCAGGAATTATCCACATAATCATTGGATATGTGATATTTAATGTGAAGCAACATATCAGCCAAAGGATTTCCTCCAAGATAATACATATAATTACTGGAGGAAAGCAGATTCCATCGGTTGAACTGCTTGATATGATCGGTGGTCATAAATGAGGAGAATACACTTATCGATCTGATATCGGTACTCTCGGCCCGGTTATCGGATTTATCTCCGATGATCTCTGTCGCTGTAAAGGGATCCTTCATATCGGGATGACGTTCTGTAAGAGTCCGGATGTCTTCAGAGGATGCCTCAGTGGCTGCATTATGTCCCAGATACCGGAATGAGTATAAAGCGCTTAACGTAAGCTCAAGAAGGAGTATTGCCAGTGCTGCTTTACATACAGTCTTTCGGTGCTTTTTGATAAGCTGTAATCCGGCCAGAAGGATATAGGTCCCTGCAAATATCAGAGTCATGATCAGGGTTATCTCCGGCACATAATCCTTACTGTATGCCCAGATCCACAGAGGAACCAGTACTGCGGCAGATGCCCCTATTGTGATGCCCACTGTTTTAGCAGAATAATCTCTGATGGAGATCAGGATATCATAGAACATAACTACAAGCAGAAGGATAAAGAATGCGGCGAAACGGTTGGGCACATTTGCCTGGTAATGGAAGCCGTGGAGTATGTAGTTTAACGTGCTGTTACCAAAGGAAAGGAAAAGCAGAGCAGCCAGTATGCTGCGGCGTATGCGTATTGACAGCTTTACCCTCTTATTGATCAGGTAAAGCGGAATACAGAACAGAAGCAGTATCCCGATATATATATTAGCCTTAAAATCATTATCCGTTACAACTACAGGCTCGTGAAAACTCATGGAGTCGGAAACCAGAGAAAGATAGCTGCCGTTTGGTATAGATACGGATGATACGGAATCCGCAGCCTTGTAGGGTGAATCCATAGCTCTCAGGTAATAGGGTATGAGGCGGAAGCATGCAAGCAAAGCAGTGGCGACTGATGCTATAAGGATACGTATTCCCTTAATGAAGAAATCCTTTATGCTTTCAAAATGCATTGTGAAGAAATAAAGGAAGATGAATTCACATAACAGGAATGCGGCGTAAGCGTCCCCAAGTTTTCCGAAAAGAATGAACATATAAAGAAAAGGTTTCTTTTCGTAAATCAGCATTTCCATACCGAGAAGGATCAAAGGCGCCGTAGTCAGGAAGCCGAAGCCTGCATATATAAAGAAGGATATATTAAAGGAGCAGAGTGTATATGCAGTTCCGAGAACAATAAGACGCCAGTCTTTTTTATCCATTCTGAGGCCGCGGCGGTGTGTCAGGTATAAGATAAGATACAGACCTGCACTGACAAAGGATAAGTAATAGGAGAAGGTCAGGGTGAAGAGATACATTGATTCCGGCATGAGCAGGGAAGTCAGATAGCTCCAGGGAGAAAGAAAAGAGGCGGAATAATCATTATAGCGATCCAAAGCTATGCCTATGTTCCAGTTGAGAGCCCCCCAGTTTCCGTTCTTTGTATCATTCATGATGCCGCTGTAGCCGTTGAATGCCTGAACATATCCGTCACCTACCAGTGTGGCATTTGTTCCGAAGGGATTGCTGCTGGTATACATCTGAATGATGATAAAGATCAGAGTGGCGATACCGAAGGTGATGAAATAAACATAGTTATCCCGTATAAACTCTGAAACACTGTTAATTCCCTTTCCTGTAGCCAGGATCTTTATCTTATCCTTAACCGCAAGGAAAATGAGTACAAGAAGGAAGAGCAGTGAGATCGCTATACCCCAGTAAAAAAGAACAGGGCTTATATTTACTTCAATTGTATTCTCTCCCTCGGATAAGGGAACGATAACAGCGGAATCATTCAAAAAGCTTTCAGCCTTCACGGGTGATCCGTTGACCCTGACCGAAAGTCCTTTTCCGTTCCGGAGAGGAACGATCAGATAGCCATTCCCCTTCAGATTGGTATGGTAGAGTGTGGAAACTGCCGAGGAAGGTGCATATTCAGCAACCTGCAGCTTTGAAGTAAAGTCTTTGAAGGTATCATCATTAAACCCTGCAAACTCGGCGTTGAAGTTTCCCTGTGCGTATTCCTTTTGTGTATTTACATGAATGAAGCTTGCGGAATGTCCGGATTCAACTTTACCGAAATGCTGTATGCTGAAGAGGGATGAATAGATGTCAGCGGTCTCGGCTGTGACAAATTCGTAATAATACTCTGTCCTTCTCGGATCCTCTACGTATTCCTCATCAAAGGCAAGAGATTCCTCCACATCAAAGTCTCCGGAAACTGCATTAAATACCTGTTCCCCGCCGAAAACCCCTGTGACCAGATTGTTTAGAGAGGCAAACGTGAAATCGGGAGCGAAATCCCATTCCGCAATATTGGTCGGGGCAAGGATTCCTTTGGCTGTGTAGGGATTTTTGTAGATCTGAACATTATAGACCGACTCTATGGGCTCAAGAAGAGAATCCACATTTTCCATTCCTTCTGGCGCAAGAACAAAGTCATAACCGAGAAGGGTATTGATCACAGGAGTATTTACCTCTTCTTCATTATGACAGAAAAGAATACGTGCATTTGCGTTCTTTTCATGTATCAGCCGGGAGGTTTCATACATGCGGCTGTCAAGAGTATCGGAATATTTATAGCTTTCAGATCCAACGACCCTCAGATTTTCAACATAGGTCAGGCATATTTCCGCCATTAGTGAGAGGGGCAGAAGTGTCAGGAAGAGACGCCTGGTCATGCTGTTGCTGCGGTAAAGCAGGATCAGGATGGACCCCACAGCCAGAAATTCCATGGCATAGATCACAGGCTGGATAGTGCTGTAACCGTCGCAGTACTTCGGGGTGAGCGCGATCATGGAGGCAAGCACCGCCAGAGCGGAAATGATCTGCCATACAGGGGTATGATCAATATTTAACAAAGCCTCGTAAGCCATGGATATCAGCTGTGCAACAAAAATAAATCCGAATACCGAAAGCGCTGCGTCCGAATAAAAGAAACCGTTAAAAATGTAATTAGGCGTAAAGAATATGAGACCGGTTGTCAGTATCACCATGATGGATGACTGGCTGATTCGCCGGCGTACAGAGATGTTTGGGTTTCCGACATAGAGTATAAGAAGGAATACGGTAATTATACCACAGAAGATGTCGATCCCATACCCGTAGTATTCAGAAGAGGATGGCGCTGTTTTCGGGAAAAGGGCCTTCAATACGTCGAAGAAAGAATTTCGTATTCCGCCGTAGGGGAAATCAGTGGAGATTTCCTTCTGGAAGAAACTGCTTCCCATTGAGTTGAGAATGATCACCATTCCGGCTCCTGCTGCCAGAATATCAGAGATAAGCTTCAGCAGGATATTTCTCAGGGCATGATGAATGTCACTGTAGTCATATACTGCAGTGTAGATGATCGAAAAGATGAAGACGATAATGGTCATGTAAAAGCTGCAGAATACCGATGCAGTCATAAGTGCCGCATACAGCTTCCAGCTGCCGTTTTCCAGCAGGTTGTCCAATGCCATAAGGATAAGGGGGAAGAGGACTACCACGGAAAGGTGGCTTACATCAAGTCCCTGTCCGACCATATAGGCAGAAAGGGCAAAGGCTACGGAGAAACCGAGATTGGGTATATCCAAAAGTGAAAGCGCTGTACCTATAACGCCCTTCGGAGTTTCGGAACCGCCAAGTCTGAAATCACTGTGCTCCTTTTTGCCTTTGGCTTCAGCTTTTTCTCTTTGCTTTTCTTTTCTAATCCTTTTCTTTTCATTAAGCTCGCTGATGGCATCGGAACGAAGTGCCTCCTGAGCTTCTTTTCGTGCGATAATACGTGCCTTGCGGCGGGTAAGGAAAATGGACATGAAAAGACCGGCAAGGCCGAGCTTAAAGGCATAAAGGATATTGATCACCGCCAGAATGGCCATCCGGGGGAAGACAAGTATGAGCAGGTTCAGAGGATCGGACAGATAATAGGTAAATACTGTGGAAAAATCATATCCGTTACCTGATGTAAGGCTGTAGACCAGACTGTCCCCGCCATGCACCCTGTCGTAGAGCTCGTAATAATACGTAAGATGTTCACTCATCCCGCCGCTTGTCATTACGTCCTTTCCGCCGAAGGGCGCAAAGGAACCTGCCAGCATACCTATAAGTACTGCAGCAAAAGGGATAAGAAATGCAAGGATGCGTATGGTGCGGATATATTTTTTGTCCGTGCCGGGAAGGGCGGTGTCAGCGGATTTTATATTCAGGTTGCCGGCCTTTTTGGTTTTTTCCGCTTTTTTTTCAACTGCTTTTGTGCTCATATATTCCTCCGGTGTCGTAGTGAGAACACATGAAGATCCTTTGACTGAGTCAGGGGATCTTCACGGTGTTCGGAATGACATTTATAAAGTCAGGGAACTCTGTGCTGTAGTCAGAATGAAATCTACTTATTATTATTCTTCTTCGCCGCAGCAAGCATCAGCTTGATACGGTTGATCTGGTTAACCTCCGATGCGCCTGGATCAAAATCGATGGGGACGATGTTGGCATCCGGGAACTGTGCGCGGAGCTTCTTTATTACGCCCTTGCCGATGATGTGGTTCGGCAGGCAGGCAAAGGGCTGCGCGCAGATGATGTTGGGTGCGCCGGAATGGATCAGCTCAACCATTTCGCCGGTAAGGAACCAGCCTTCGCCGGTTTCATTTCCGATGGAGACGATAGGTTTCGCAAAATCCGCAACGGTACGGATGCCGGTAACCGTATCAAAGCGTTTGGAGTTTTTAAGAGCCTGTCCCATAGGCTCCCTGAGCTTTTCAAGATACCAGATCGCAATATCGCTGATGACCTTGTTCTTGTTGGGTTTGCCCAGGAATTCATGACGGTAGTCCGCATTGAAGAGACAGTAGGTCATGAAATTCATCATATCGGGCATAACAGCTTCGGCACCTTCCTGTTCCAAAAGATCCACCAGATGGTTATTCGCGGAGGGAAGGAACTTCACCAGGATCTCGCCCACAATGCCGACTCTGGGCTTGCGGCAGCTGTCATCGATGGGTATCTCATCGAAATCCCTTACGATATCCCTTACGATATGACGGAAATTATGGGAGCCGCGCTGCAGATCCCTTATACAGATGCGTTCCCACTTCCGATGCAGCTTATTGACCGAACCGGGTACCTTCTCGTAGGGGCGGGTACGGTAGACAACCCGCATGAAAAGGTCTCCGTAGAGCAGCGCGTGCATGGCGCATTTTATTCCCTTGTAATTGATCTTGAAGCCGGAATTCTTTTCCAGTCCCTGGGCGCTTACGGAAATGACGGGGATATTCTCATAACCGGCCTTCGCAAGGGCGCGGCGGATAAAGCCGATATAATTTGTGGCACGGCAGCCGCCGCCGGTCTGGGTGATGGCCACAGCCAGTTTGGCAGGGTCGTATTTTCCGGAGAGTATGGCCTCCATGATCTGACCTACAACTATGATGGAAGGATAGCAGGCGTCATTGTTAACATATTTGAGACCTACATTTATTGTTTCCTTCTCCGCATCGGGCAGCATTACGAAATTAACCTTTGTATGTCTGAGGGCTGCCTGCAGCATCTTGAAATGTATGGGTGACATCTGGGGCGTGAGCACGGTATATCCGTTGTCACGCATTTCTTTAGTAAATTCCACGCGGTGCAGCTGAGTGGATACCGGCTGGGGATGCACGCCGTGCTTCCTGCGGGCCTTGACGGCTGAGAGCAGGGAGCGGATGCGGATCCTGGCTGCCCCGAGATTGCTTACCTCATCTATTTTTAGTACCGTGTAAATACGGTTGGAATTCGACAGGATATCATTTACGCAGTCGGTGGTGACGGCATCGAGACCGCAGCCGAAGGAGAAAAGCTGGACAAGCTCCAGATCCTCGTTGGTCTTAACATAGTTTGCGGCTCTGTAAAGCCGTGAGTGATACATCCACTGGTCTGAAACGATCAGCGGCCGCTCCACCTTTGAAAGATGTGAGATGGAATCCTCGGAGAGGACCGCAACACCGTAGGCGTTGATGAGTTCCGGGATGCCATGATTGATCTCCGGATCTACATGATAGGGACGACCGGCGAGAACGATGCCCAGCTTTCCGGTCTTACGCAGGAACCGGAGGGTTTCTTCACCCTTTTTACGCACATCCTGCTTAACCTTTTCAGCCTCCTCGTAGGCTGCATCCACCGCCTCGGAAATCTCCGCCGGCGTAACATCGGTGTATTTCTTAAACTCCCTGTGCATGCGGCGCTTAAGGGCTTCCGGGTTGTCAAGAGCAAGGAAGGGCCGGATGTAGGTGATATTCTCGGTCTGGATCTCTTCCATGTTGTTTTTGATATTTTCCGAATATGAGGTGACGATGGGGCAGTTATAGTGGTTGTTTGCCTCCGGCGTCTCATTCATTTCATATGGAACGCAGGGATAGAAAATGGTCTTCACGCCCTGCTTTATCAGCCACATCACATGACCGTGGGACAGCTTTGCGGGATAGCATTCGGTATCGCTGGGAATGGACTCGATGCCCATCTGGTATATGTCCTTTGAGGACTTCGGGGAGAGCATGACGCTGTAGCCCAGCTTCGAAAGAAAGGTGTGCCAGAAGGGATAATTCTCATACATATTGAGGACTCTGGGCACGCCGATAACGCCTCTCTTAGCCTTCTCAGGCGGGAGAGGCTCATAGGAAAAGAGACGGTTATATTTGTATTCATATAGATTCGGCATATTCTCGGCATTCTTCTTTCCGCCGAGGCCGCGCTCGCAGCGGTTACCGGTGATGAAACGCCGGCCGCCGGTGAACTTGTTTATGGTGAGCAGACAGTTGTTGGTGCAGAGCCCGCAGCGTGCCATCTGTGTCTCATAGGTGAGGGCATTAACGTCCTCCTCGGAAATGGTGGTGGAAACAAAGCCCTCCACGTAGTTGTCCCTTGCAATGAGGGCGGCGCCGAAAGCACCCATGATACCGGCGATATCGGGACGTATGGGCTCCCTGCCGGAAACCAGCTCAAAGGCTCTGAGCACGGCATCATTATAAAATGTACCGCCCTGTACCACGATCTGGCGGCCAAGCTGTTTCGGATCCGTCAGCTTGATAACCTTGAGCAGTGCATTTTTGATTACCGAATAAGCAAGGCCGGCGGAAATATCCTCAACGGAGGCTCCTTCCTTCTGGGCCTGCTTTACTTTTGAATTCATGAAAACGGTGCATCGGGAACCCAGATCGATGGGTGTCCTGGCCGTGAGCGCGATCTCGGCGAAATCATGAACCTCATAGTCAAGGGATCTGGCAAAGGTCTCAATGAAGGAGCCGCAGCCCGAAGAGCAGGACTCGTTAAGCATGACATTATCCACAACGCCGTTTTTGATCTTGATGCATTTCATATCCTGACCGCCGATATCAAGTATGGTATCAACGTCGGGATCGAAGAAGGCGGCGGCAGTGAAATGTGCCACGGTCTCAACCTCACCGTAATCCAGGTTCATGGCGGACTGAAGCAGTGCCTCGCCGTAACCGGTTGAGCAGCTTCCCGCTATCTTTGCAGTGGGAGGAAGGATGGAATAGATCTCCTTCATGGCTCTGATGGTGGTATTTACGGGGCTTCCGTTATTATTTGAATAAAAATCATAGAGAAGCTCGCCGCGCTCGCCTATCACCGCAAGCTTGGTGGTAGTGGAACCGGCGTCGATGCCGAGGAAGACATTTCCCTTATAGGTCTTAAGATCTCCGCGGCGTACATGATAGGAGTGCTGTCTCTCACGGAATTCCTCCAGGGCCTCCTCATCTTTGAAGAGAGGCTCCAGTCGGTTTACCTCGATCTCGATCTTCAGGTCGTCCGTAAGCTTTCCGGCAAGGTCCGAGAGCGTGGTAGTCCTTTTTTCGTCTGCGGAGAGGGCAGCGCCCATGGCCGCAAAAAGATGTGAATTTTCAAGCAGGATGGCATGTTCCTCATCCAGGTTGAGTGTCCGTATGAAGCATTCCCTGAGCTGGTCAAGGAAATGCAGGGGGCCGCCGAGGAAGGCCACATGGCCGCGTATGGGCTTACCGCAGGCAAGTCCGGAAATGGTCTGGTTCACCACGGCCTGGAAGATGGACACTGCCAGATTCGGTTTGGTAGCGCCCTCATTTATAAGCGGCTGGATATCGGTCTTCGCGAAAACGCCGCAGCGGGCAGCAATGGGATAGACCGTATCGTAGGTTTTCGCGTATTCATTAAGTCCGGAGGCGTCAGTCATCAGAAGGGCAGCCATCTGGTCCACAAAGGAACCGGTGCCGCCCGCGCAGACGGAATTCATCCTCTGCTCGATGCCGTTTTTTGAAAAGTATATGATCTTTGCGTCCTCACCGCCCAGTTCTATGGCAACGTCGGTCTGGGGCGCATTTTTTTCAAGTGCCGAGGATACACATACCACTTCCTGTTCAAAGGGAACATCGATCACCTTGGCCAGGGCAAGTCCTCCGGAACCGGTTATGTCCGGTGCGATCACGCAGTCTCCGATACTGCTGACAGCATGCTCCAAAAGTTCTCTGAGAGTCTCCTTGATCCTTGCAAAATGCCGCTGGTATTCCGAGAAGAGAAGCTTTCCGTCATCATCCAGAACGGCTATCTTAACAGTGGTTGATCCTATATCGATTCCTAAGCGTTTCATGATACTCCTTTATGCCGGAAACCCCGGCAGATTTATAGTCAGCTTTTAATGTATTGTTCAAAACCACATACATTTCAACATTATAATCTTTTTCCTTCTTTATTACAAGAGAAAAGAGAGCCTCGGCATACTTGTTTTTCAGGTTGATTTATATTATAATGGTATAACTGTTCGGCAAAACCCCGTGTACGCAGCATACGGATCTGCAGCTGGGCTGAACATAATAATACTTAGCAGTTTTTCATTCAGGAGATATCTCAACGATGAAATTTTTCGATAAAATGGAACGAAAGATCGGCCGCATAGCCATACCGCATCTTCCGATCATTATGACCGGCTGTTTCGTTGCCGGATATATTTTCTATTTCTTTATGCCGAAGGTTTACCAGTATCTGATACTTAATCCTTATGAGATAGTATATAATAATCAGTACTGGAGACTGATCTCATGGATCTTCACCATGCCCTTTGAGCTTTCGGATACCTTAAGCTATCTGCTTGCCCCCATTGCAATATATTTTTATTTATATGTCGGACGTTCCCTGGAGGCTACATGGGGAAAATTCATGTTCAACCTGTATACTTTCGGCGAGATCATCCTTACAGATATAGCGGTTTGTGTTACCTGCGGCATACAGGGCTATAACGCAAGCTTTCTGTCATATCTCGATGCGGCCGGCGGCATGCTTCCCACGACACGTTACATGCTGCTTTCCATGTTCCTTGCCATGGCGGTGATCTTCTCGGATCAGGAGGTACGTTATGCCTTCGTGATACCTATGAAGATGAAATGGCTCGCCGTGGTGGATCTGGTCTTCATGCTGTATGAATTCATCAGATTTGATTCGGTTTACAGGCGTGTGATCATTGTCACCTGTGTGGTTACCTTCCTGATATTCTTCTTTATCAACAGAGGGAAAAACGGCAGGAGCTTCAGGCAGATGCGCCGCAGCCGTCAGTTCAGGAAAGCATATGAGGAGGGACGCAGGAACCGGGAGCGGGAAGCCGGGTACCGGACAAAGGAAGAAGACCGGAACTTTGAGGAACCGCCCTACGGGAAAGCGGGGGTTCGCAGCGGCGCGAAGATCATAGCCATGCGGCCTGCCGGAAAGCATCCGATCCACCGCTGCGCAGTGTGCGGCAGGACCGAGCAGGATGATCCGGATCTTGAATTCAGATACTGCTCCAAATGCGCCGGAAATCATGAATACTGCAGCGACCATCTGTATACCCATGTACATGTGGAGAGTGATGAATAACAGAACCGGATGGTTCGGGCAAAACTATTCTACGAGGAGATTTAGAAATGGACACCAGAACATTTACCAGAGAGTCAAAGATCCTTCTTACTGACCTCAGGGCCGGAAGGAATACCGTGGCTAACCTGCAGAAATACATTACGATGATAAGCTCTTCCTTCACGGATTACGGTATCATGAAGGTGGCGCTGAATCTGCATACCCGCAGGGAGGAAGATAAGAAGCTCAGTGATGACTCGGTGCTTATGAATATCATAAAGGAGGCTGCGGAGATCGGAATGCCCGACACTCCGGAGAAGAAGGCACGGATCAGGAAGCTTATAACAGAGCTTTCGGGTGTCCGTCAGCAGATAACTGCGGAAATGCGTGCCATCACAGCTTTTGTGGATAAGCTTACCATGCATGAATCAGTGCTGAACCGCAAGATCGCCGCAAACACAGAGGAGATTGAGATCCCGGATGCGGGCATGGTGGAAAGAAATGTGGAACAGTTCATTTTCTCCGATAAGGACAGAGTGGGCGTAAATCTCAGGATCCAGCAGGTGATCGCCCAGCTTCCCGTCAGAATGACAAGGCAGAGATTCTATGATGTGATCGCCCGGAGTGTAGCGCTGTATAAGGGCGGAGAGAGATCGGTCGCCGAAGATTTCGTCGATTCGGTCCGTGATGTTGCCGGAATAACCGAGATAGACGGAAGCAGCCTTAAGCATTATAAGAAACTTCAGGACGTCCTGACGAAGACATTGGAAAGACTTGACTCCATTGATTATCTAACTGTTTCCGCGGATGAGGTGGAGAAGGCAGGCAGTGCGATCGAAGAGGCGGCGGAAATGCTGAGCGGGCTTTCATCGGATCTCATGCAGAAGCAGGAGATCGTAAATGATCAGCTGATCCTTTTATATACATCACCCTATGCAGCTGCCGAATATCAGGATGCGCGTTTCTCCGGGGCGCTTGAGCTTCTGAGAAAGATCGTATCGGATAAGGAGCTTGAACCCGAAGAGCTTGTGGACAGGCTTGCGGCTCTGGAGGGAATGCAGGAGGAGGCTTACGAAAGACTTACTGTGCTTGAGGCGGATCTGGATATCCTTGCGGCAAAGATGGATAAGCCGACAGCAAGTGACCTGAGATCGGCGGATCTGCTTACATCCAGCAGCCTCTTTACGGATCTGGACAAGATGCTCTCCCTTGCAGAAGAAGAAAGGGAAATGGCGGACGATGCGTTGATAAAGGGACTTACGGAGTCACTCATCGCAGATTTTGAAAGTATGTTCTCCGGTATGGATAAACTTAAGAGACGGGGAACCATGGCGGTGGTACTCGGACATGTCCCGGTATTCTTCGACAGCAGAAAAGAGATCACGGATTATATCGCCTATTCCCTCGAACATTGCGGGGATGACAGGGAACTGGGAGCAGTCTGGGAACTGCTGCAGACCGTGATAGGATAATGACCAGTCCGGGAACTGCTGCAGACCATGATAGGATAATGACCAGCTTTTACTTACGGTGGACATATTATGAAGCTTGCGGATAATATTTATACGGATATAGAAAAGGACAGTAAGTTTAAAAAGGCTTTGTCCGCCATCGCAAAAGGGGAGTATTCCGCTCCTCTTTTTGTGGTGACATATCCGCTTTTTTCCTCAGGCATCATGGAAATATATGAATATAATGAGCTCCGGCAGAACTTTTACCGTACGCTGGACGATAAGATCGAGATCATAGGGGTATCCGGGTCAAAGGACGGCGCGAGACAGGTGCTTATGGATATCCTTGAGGATCATCTTAATGAAGAGGGGGTGCTTGAGTGGCCGTAGTGCTTACAATCTTAAAGATCCTCGGCATAATCCTCCTCTGCATCCTCGGACTGCTGATCCTGATCGTCACACTGGTGCTGCTGGTGCCGGTGCGGTATAAGGCAGAGGGGGAATATTCGGAGAATGAGACGGCGGTGCACTTAAAGATCCGCTGGCTTATAGTCCGGGTGCTGGGTAATTATACAAAAGAAGACGGTTTGGATCTGAAGGCCAAGGTCGCCTTTGTAACTGTATATTCCATGAATGGGAAGAAGAAGGAAGGGGAGGACCATCTGGTAATAGAGGAAGGTCAGTCGCCTCCCGCCCAGCCGCCTCCGGATAATGTTCCGGCAGAAACCGTGGGAGAAAATGCTCCGGCAGAAACCGTGGGAGAAAATGCTCCGGATCCCGAAGCTCTTTCGGAGGAGGATGCTCAGGTCTTCGGGGACGGAAAGCCGAAGAAGGAAACAAAGGAAGAAAAGAAGGCCCGGAAGCAGCGGGAAAAGGAAGAAAAAAAGCTGCTTGAGGAAGAAGCCGCCGCAACGTCCGCATTGGAAGGAGAGGTTGAATCCGGCGGCGGAGCCCGGGATAAGCTTGATCAGACCCGGGATAAGCTGGAAGCCATAAGGGATAAGATCGGGACCAAGAGGTCTCATATAGAACAGTTCCTTGCCAAACCATATACGAAAAAAACCATAGAACGTGTCAAGAAGCTGCTGATAAAGATATTAAAGCATCTTAAGCCTAAGAAAGGGCATGTGGATCTTACTTTGGGCCTGGGATCTGCGGCGGATACGGGTATGATACTCGGAAAGGCGGCCATGTTCTATCCGCTATATGGAAAATGGCTGTTCATCACACCGGATTTCTATTACAAGAGGATAGAAGCGGTGGGCGAAGTAAAAGGCAGGATACGGCTTGGCTCCATTGCCGTGCCGGCACTCATTTTCTATCTTAGAAAAGATACCAGAAGAACTATCAAACTTGCAAAGAAAATATGATCAGGAGGATATATAAATGGCAGACCAGGTTAGGAAGAATGATTTTAATCAGACAGTAAGCACCCTCTTTAAGGGAATGGATGCTTTTCTTACATCCAAGACGGTTGTCGGTGATCCGATAACTATCGGAAATACAACCATCATCCCGCTGGTAGATGTGAATTTCGGCGTTGGCGCGGGAGCCATGGGCAATTCAAAGGGAACAAACAATGCCGGCGGCGGTATGGGCGGAAAGCTTTCTCCCACAGCGGCTATCGTTATCCAGGATGGTCTCATCCGCATGATGCCTGTATCCGAGGAGAGCACACTTTCCAAGGTTCTTGATATGGTACCCGGCGTGGTTGGAAAGGTTCAGGACTTCATCGGAAAGAAGGAAAAGAAGGAAGAGAAGGAAGAAGTTGAAGAAACGGTTCATTCGCTTCAGGATGAAGAGATATGATCGTGTCGTTGACCGGCAAATGTGGCACACCCGCCTGCCGTATCACGAAAATAAACCGGCCGGAGCATTATTACTCCGGCCGGTTTTTCAACAACATCCCGATTATGCACGCTGTACCTTGTCAGACTTAAGACATGAAGTACATACATAAATCCTCTGGGGGGTACCATCCACTACTGCACGAACGCGCTTGATGTTTGCCTTCCAGATATGATTGGATCTTCTATGGGAATGGCTCACATTATTTCCGAAGTGAGCAGCTTTGTCGCAATAAAAGCACTTTGCCATGACTTGACACCTCCTTTACATTTCGAAAATCGCCCTGTTCAGGCCACAACAACAGACATAATAACAGATATGTAAGCGGGATGCAAGTACATTTTTATTTTTTTTTGCAGGAAAGCTTATGATTATCGGAGAATGTTATTATTTTGGGCTGAAATACACCCCCGGAAAAGGAAACATACCGGCCAAAACCGTCCCGGATCGTCCCAAAAGGGAGCTGCGAAAAAAAATCTTTCCTTTTTATACGAAAGCTGATACAATACAGTGGATTATGTCTGAAGCATAATGACCTGAGGAACGAAAGGAGGAGGCGTATGGCAGGTACTATAGAAAACTCTAATGGAAAGATCGCCATTGATAAGAAGGTAATAGAAGATTATGCCGGGCATGCGGCTCTGGACTGTTTTGGTATCGTCGGCATGGTATCCACGGGTGTTAAGGACGGGATCGTTAAAATGCTTAAGGGTGATTCAATAAGCAGAGGCGTGATCGTTGAAAAGGATGAGGACGAACAGCTTATTATAGAATTTCATATCATTGTTGCCTATGGCGTAGGCATCAGGGCAGTAGTGAATAATCTGAGCAGTACCGTGAAATATCAGGTGGAGGATTACACCGGAATGAAGGTGAAGGCGGTCAACGTATACGTTGAAGGCGTTCGCGTCATTGATTAAGGAGGATTTTTGCAGTGAATACGCTTGATGCCGGAATGCTCCGGAAGCTTTTTCTGGACGGCGCGAACAACTTAAGTAATAATAAGGAATACATCAATGAACTGAATGTGTTTCCCGTACCGGACGGGGATACGGGAACCAATATGACACTCACGCTTATGGCTGCTGCAGCTGATGTAAAAGAGCAGAATGAGCCGACCATTGATTCTATCGCCAAAGCGGTTTCCGGAGGATCTCTGCGTGGAGCAAGAGGTAATTCGGGTGTCATACTTTCGCAGCTGTTCCGCGGCTTCTGTAAGGAAATCCGCGGTAAGAAGGAACTGAATCTGGTGGATATTGCTTCAGGTATGCAGCGCGCCGTGGAGACCGCCTACAAAGCGGTAATGAAGCCCAAGGAGGGTACCATACTTACCGTTGCGAGGAGTATGGCGGAAAGGGCTTCAGAGTTTGTCCAGGTGGATGAGACCCGGTCTGTACTTGAATTCATGGAGGATGTGGTCGCATATGGTGAGGAGGTGCTTAAGCATACTCCCGAAATGCTCCCCGTACTTGCCGAGGCCGGAGTTGTAGATTCCGGCGGACAGGGGCTCATAGAGATCATGAAAGGTTTCCTTATCGGACTGAAGGGCGGTACGGTGGAGACTGCCGAAGCCGCTCCTGTGCGTCTCGCCAGAGGTGCGGGCCTTCTTGATGACATCCCCAAAGCGCGTCCCGTATATACGACTGGAAGCGGGAACGATAACATTTCGACCGCGGATATAAAGTTCACTTACTGCACCGAGTTCATCATCCTGCTGGAAAGGGAGCTTAGTGACGGACAGGTTGAGGAGCTGAAGGAATATCTTCTTTCCATCGGCGATTCCCTGGTATGTGTTGCGGATGAAGAACTGGTTAAGGTTCATGTTCATACGAATCACCCCGGAAATGCATTCGAGAAGGGCCTTGAGTACGGTGCTCTTACGAGAATGAAGGTTGACAATATGAAGGAAGAGCACTCCGAACGTGTATTGATGGATCAGGAGCGCAAGAAGGCAGACGAGCAGGAAGAGGCATTCAGACAGATTAAGCTTGAACGCAGGGCTGCAGCGACAGAGAAGGCCAAAAAATACGGGTTTGTGGCGGTTGCGGCAGGAGAGGGCATCTCATCGATACTCAAAGAGATCGGTGTGGATCATGTGCTGTCAGGCGGACAGACAATGAATCCCAGTACGGATGACATTCTTATGGCGGTCAATGCTGTAAATGCAGAGACAGTATTTGTGCTTCCGAACAACAAGAATATAATCATGGCTGCGGATCAGGCAGCAAATATCTGCAGGGATAAGACAGTGATTGTGATCCCCAGCAAGACCATACCCCAGGGTATCAGCGCCATGATCGCATTTTCCGACGGGGCGGAGGCGGAAGATAACCGCAGGGAGATGACGGCGGCTATCGAAACGGTGAAGACCGGAGAGGTGACATTCTCGGTTAGAGATACTTCTGTAGAAGGAAATTCCATTCTTAAGGGCGATATCATGGGGATAGACGACGGTGGCATCCGGGCGGTCGGAAAGGATGTGTCCTCGGTTACCGATAAGATGATCGAGAAAATGGTTGATGAGAATACCGGCCTTATAACGCTGTACTACGGTGAGGATACCGGGGAGGCTGAGGCTGAGGCACTCTGCGGGAGTCTTCGGGAAAAATATGAGGATGTGGAGATCGAGCTTCACTCCGGCGGGCAGCCGATCTACTATTACATAGTCTCTGTGGAATAATACGTTATGGAATTACAGGACCCTGTTCAGGTTATACGCGGTATCGGTGATAAAACGGCGGAAGGCCTGAATAAACTGAATATAGTGACAGTGCAGGATCTTATTTCCTACTATCCGCGGCGCTACACGGGCTATGATCCGCCGGTTCCGATAGGGGAGGCGGCAGAGTTTGACCGTGTGACCGTCGAGGGCGAGATATGCACTGCCATAAAGGTAAATAAGGGGCCGCGATATACTATCACGACCCTTTCTGTACGTGATCCGAGCGGCAGTGCGGAAATGCTATGGTTCAATAGTCCATACCTGGCAAATTCACTGAAGAAGGGAAACAAATACTGTTTTACGGGGACACTCAGGATCAAAGGTAAAAGACGGGTCATGGAAATGCCGGAGGTCTTTCCGCCGGAGAAATATAAGGAAATGCAGAAAGTCCTTCAGCCCGTATATCCGCTTGGGGCTGGCGTAAAGAATTTCCAGCTGCGTAAAGCGATAATGGGTGCTGAGGAACTGATCGGATCCCTTCCGGAGACGGTTCCGGAGGAACTGAGGCAGCGCTACAGCCTGCTTACCAGAGCGGAGGCGGTTCAAAATGTGCATTTTCCGGCGGATACGGAGATGCTGAGGAAAGCGCTTAAGCGTATAGCCTATGATGAATTTGTGAGCTTTCTTCGATCTGTACAGGAAATGCGCAGGGAGTGTATGTCATCCCCCAGTTCATTCTGCATAGATGATGAAGCAGACGGGAAACTGAGACAGCTTCTGGCTGGCCTTCCCTATAGACTTACAAAAGGACAGGAGGATGCCCTTGATGATATCATCATGGATATGTCTGGAGGATATGTAATGAATCGGATGATCCAGGGAGATGTGGGCTGCGGGAAGACCGTGCTTGCGGCGGCGGCCCTGTATCTTGCAGCGGTTTCCGGCTGGCAGGGCGCACTGATGGTACCGACTGAAGTGCTGGCAATGCAGCATTTCCGTGACCTGTCGGAGCTCTTCCGGGATACGGGAGTGAATGCGGCACTTCTGGTTGGATCGCTTTCCGCAAAGGAGAAACGCGATATACGGAACAGGATCAGGGAAGGAAGCGTCGATATAGTTATCGGGACCCACGCCCTGATCCAGGAGAGCGTGGAGTATAAGAACCTGGGACTTGTGGTTACCGATGAACAGCACCGTTTCGGTGTAAGGCAGAGGGAGCGGCTTTCCGAAAAGGGAGATCTGCCCCATGTTCTGGTTATGAGCGCAACACCGATACCGCGTTCGCTGGCGATGATCATTTATGCCGATCTTGATATTTCACTGATCACCGAGCTACCGGGAGGAAGAAAGAGGATACTTAACTGTGTTGTCGGAACGGATTACCGTCCCACGGCGTACAGGTTCATCCTGGGAGAGGTGCAGAAGGGACATCAGGCTTACATCATCTGTCCGAAGGTTGAGGATTCCGAAGGAACCGAGCTTGAAAATGTTGTATCCTATGCAGGTCAGCTGCAGGAGCTGTACGGAACCCGGGTAAGCGTGGGATATCTCCACGGAAGGATGAAGGATGAGGAAAAAGAACGTATCCTTGAAAGCTTCAGGCAGGGGGAGATTCAGGTGCTCGTGGCAACGACGGTCATTGAAGTCGGGATCAATAACCCCAACGCAACCGTTATGATGATTGAGAATGCGGAACGATTCGGACTTGCACAGCTGCATCAGCTGAGAGGACGTGTCGGACGGGGAAGCGACCAGTCTTATTGTATATTTATAAATGTAAACCGTACCGAGGAGTCTGTTGAAAGGCTCAGGGTACTCGAGGAGTCAAATGACGGTTTCCATATAGCGGCAGAGGATCTGAGACTCCGGGGACCGGGGGATTTCTTCGGCGTAAGACAGAGCGGAGAGATCATGTTCAGGGTGGCGGATATCTATGACCATGCCGATATGCTTAAGGCAGCCCAGGAGACGGTGCTGATGTCGCAGCATCAATCCTGACAGTGCTGATCCACGGAATGAAGAATATATTCATATGTAAGAACATATCCGGATCTATAAAAACGGGAGTATGGATTATGAGTGAAGAAGAAAAAAATGAACAGGGTATCCGGCAGGATACAGAACTTAATACAGAACACAATACAGAACACAATACAGAACACAATACGGAGCAGGGTTATTTTTCCGGGCAGGATATCCCACAGGAACCTCAGATTCAGCAGGTACCTCCCGCAGCCGGGGCGCTTCAGAATCAGCAGATATCTCCCGCAGCCGGGGCACCTCAGAATCAGCAGGTGCCGCCCGTGCCGCAGCCGGATCCCGGGCCGAAGAGGGCGGGAAGAGGGGCTTATATTGCCATCGTTATCCTTGCTGTTGCCGTGGTTTTCCTTTTGGGTGTCCTTATTGCATGGAAAATGGGCGGAAGTGAAAATGATAAATCTTGTTCTGCAGAGAGCGGAAATGCCACAGAGGATAAAAAGACTTCTGTGACGGCTGAAGCTACGGAGGTTTCCGGTGAAAAGGAAACCGGTGAAATGAAGAAGGACTCTGAAAAGGATACCGAAAAAAATACCGAAAAAGAGACTGAAAAAGACAGCGAAAAGGATACAGGGAAAGAAACCGAAGAGGAAACGGAAAAGTCCGGATCCGGCGATGATGTCCCCACGGTTACAAGACCTGCTGTGTATGCCACGGTTTCCGACGGCTCCTCCTGGCAGTCCGGCAGCGGATATGTGGTACAGTACAATGTGGATATACACAATATGAAGACCTCAGCCATAAAGGGATGGGAGGTCCGTATCCCGGGGTTTGAGGATGCAAAGCCGGGAGACCACTGGTCGGCTGAGATCGAACTGGATGGAGACGTTCTGGTGGCAACCGCGGTGGATTATAATACATCGATAGATGCAAAAGGCAGCACAAACTTCGGCGTTCAGGTTGAATTTAAGGACGAGTCGGCTTCGAAGAAGGTGAAGAAGAGCGAGGCCGAGGTATATATCAACGGTAAAAAATGTGATGAAACGATAGAGGTCCCCACAGCCGCAAAGGTTGAAAAAAAGCGTGTGGTTGAGCCGGATGCAGGTACAGCCTATGAGTCTCACGGCATGCTTTCCGTGAAGGGAACCGATCTGGTGGATAAGAACGGAAAGCTTTACCAGCTTAAGGGTGTCAGCACTCACGGCATTGCATGGTTTCCGGATTATGTAAACCCTGATGCTTTCAAAACCTTCAGGGATGACTGGGGAGCAAATCTGATCCGCCTTGCCATGTACACCGGAGAGAGCGGCGGTTACTGCAGCGACGGCGACAGGGATGAACTGAAGGAGCTTATCGATAAAGGCGTGGAATACGCTTCGGAGCTGGGAATGTATGTTATCATTGACTGGCACATTTTAAGTGATAACAATCCCAAAACCAATCAGGATGAAGCGGTCCTCTTCTTCGATGAGATGTCAAAGAAATACGCCGACTACGGCAATGTTCTTTATGAGATATGCAATGAGCCCAACGGCGGAACAAAATGGTCCGACATTAAGGAATACGCTGAAGCGGTCATCCCGGTTATAAGAAAGAATTCGCCGGATTCGGTGATCATAGTGGGAACCCCCACATGGTCCCAGGATGTGGATGAGGCGGCAAAGGATCCGCTTGAAGAGTATTCAAATATAATGTATACACTGCATTTCTATGCGGCAACACATAAGGATAATCTTCGTGACAAGCTCAGGAAGGCAAGGGAGGACGGACTGCCCATCTTTATATCCGAATTCGGTATCTGTGACGCTTCCGGAAACGGCGGCATAGATTACGGCTCGGCAGACGAGTGGTTCCAGCTGATAGAGGATTTCGGTATCTCCTATGCTGCATGGAATATTTCAAATAAAGACGAGACATCGGCTCTTATACGCTCAGACTGTACAAAGACCTCCGACTGGAGTGATGATGAGCTGTCCGAGTCCGGCCTCTGGCTGAAGAACACCATGAAGAGATGATGCTGTCCGGGAAAAGGGTCCGCCCGAAGAACAGGTAAGCGGATATCCCGAAAAAGGATACTCCCGGGGAACAGGTTATCTGTTATCGGGAGATAGCGGATATGCCGAAGATACTGAAAGGAATATACAACATGAGAGTCATAGCAGGAACGCGGCGCAGTCTGCCGCTTAAAACCCTGGAAGGGGATGCCACCCGCCCAACAGCGGACAGATATAAGGAAACCCTGTTCAATGTCATGCAGACGGAGATCCCCGGATCGCGTTTTCTCGATCTTTTTGCCGGCAGCGGCGGAATAGGTATCGAAGCACTGTCCAGAGGGGCACGGCACGCGGTGTTTGTGGAAAACAGCAGAAAGGCTCATGCTGTAATCAGGGATAATATACATTTCACAAAATTTGAGAATGAAGCGGATCTTATACTTTCTGATGCCGTATCATATGTCAGAAATCTCCCGGCGGTGGATTTTGATATCATTTTCATGGATCCGCCATATAATAATGGCCTGGAACAGCAGGTGCTTACGGTGCTTTCGGGAAAGAAATTCAAAAATCCGGATCCCCTCATTGTGGTCGAGTCATCGCTGGAGGAAGATTTTTCATATCTTTCGGAGCTGGGCTTTATGATAGAAAAGGTTAAGGCCTACAGGACGAACAAGCATGTTTTTATCCGCAGAAGAGAAATAAGTGAAGAGGTAAAGGAAAATGGCTAGGACAGCGGTTTATCCGGGCAGCTTTGACCCGGTTACTATGGGGCATATGGATCTGATCACCAGAACAGCGGGTCTCTTTGATCAAATGGTGGTGGCGGTGCTCATTAATTCGGAAAAAAAATCGCCATTGTTTTCTTTGGATGAACGTGTTATTATGTTGAAGGATGCATGTAAAAATATTCCAAATGTGTCCGTGGAATGCTTTGAAGGACTGCTGGTGGACTTTGTGCGTTCAAAGGGGGACGCCGTTATAATACGCGGCCTACGGGAGCTTATGGATTTTGAGATGGAGCTTCAGATGGCGCAGGTCAACCGTATTGCTTCAGGAGAAGGCGCGGAAGGGATCGAGACCCTGTTTCTTCCCACAGACCCCAAGTATTCCCATATCAGTTCATCAGTAGTAAGAGAATATGCGCGGTACCGGGTCCCGCTTAAGGGCTTTGTGCCGGAAAATGTATTAAATACCATGATGGAAAAAGGGATAGTGACATCCACAAAGGAGGATTAAGAAATGGGTAAAAAAGGCGTAGAGGAAATGATCGGTGAGATCGAGATATTTATCGATAACTGTAAATATCAGCCCCTCTCATCCAATAAGATCGTGGTTCCCAAGGATGAAATGGAACGGCTGCTCAGCGAACTGAAGCTGAAGCTCCCGAGCGAGATCGAGCGCTGCAAGAAGATCATGAGAAATAAAGAGGCGATCCTCGCATCCGCAAGAACACGTTCAGATGCCATTATTTCCGAATCGGTTAACGAAGCTAACCGCCTGGTGGATACAAACCATATAACAGAGCTTGCCAATATCCGTGCAAATGAGATCCTTGAAGCTGCACGGGATGAGGCCGACAGGATAATTGCCGATGCAAATGCCGAGGCTAATGAGGTACGTCTCGGTGCCATGAATTATACAAGACAGAAGCTGTCGGATATGAGGGATTTCTTCGCCGCAACTCTGGAAGCTGACCGCGAGAACTATAAGAACCTTGTGGACAGTCTTGAGAACAGTGTATTTACACTTGATACCAACATGAGCGAGGTAGACACGAGCATCAGTCTTCTCACGGGTGTTGCACCGGTTCAGCCGCTTCCCGAAGCACAGACGGGTTATCAGAAGGCTGCGGCTTCCGATGATGACATCGATGAAGAATATGATGAGGATGACGAAGATTACGGCTACGGTGACGAAGACGCAGATGAAGAAGAGGATGAAGATGACGATGATTTCGATGATGATTTCCTTGATGAGTAGGAACTGATCGGAAGCATACAAAAGTCCGGGGTTTGAAGGCTCCGGACTTTTTTATGACCATTTGGCACACAACTCGACAATCGGGCAGGAGGGGACAGGTTCTCATGCTGCCCGGTCTCTGCTATACCGGCGTAATTACGGGCGTACTCCTCAGCTCATCATTTTTCCTTATCCCGATACTCTGGTAAAGCAGCTGATTATAAAGATCTGTGGCTTTCCGGTCATATTTCCACAGCAGAGCAGCGGGACTTCCCTCTGCGGGACAGAAACGGGATCTTTTGGTGATTACGGTACAGCCGGCGGTATCTGACAGCTCCTTAAGAAGAAAGGTGCTGTCACTCCTTGCGGCAAGCAGATTCAGGTAAAGAGGTCCTTTATCCCCGGCTGTGACGATACGGTCCCGGTTTGTAACGCCGAGAAGCAGGTGCAGCAGGGCGCGGCATGCGCGGCCGCGGGTGACATTTTTTGTGTTAAGGGCTGTCAGGGCGTCTTCCCAGCTGATGGGGAGACCGGGTGCCGTGAGTCGTTTGTAAAGTCCGGGGGTCATATCCATCGGAAGCTCCTCCGCGGTCAGTCCGGGCTGAGCCGAAAGCAGGGAGGCTGCAAGCAGGGAGGAGAGGGTATCCGCCGGATTGTAAAGGGTATATCCTGCATTTATGATGATCTCTTTTGATGCTCCGGGCATTGAATCTCCGGGCAGAACAGTATTTTTCCCGGCTGTGTGCGCGAAAACATAATTCCTGATATCCGTTGCAGAGGCAAAGGAAGCGGTGTTTCCGCCGTGATAATCACCCTTGCGCCGGATCATCAGCGGCCGTATATCCGAAGAAAGCTGCTTCAGGGACAGAAGATACTCTATGGCGAGTATGTTATTGGGACGGGAGAGCAGCTGTGCCGCCTGTTCACCCAGTATGGAAAGCAGGGCGTCTTCACGGGCGGCGGGAAATGACAGACCTGCGGCAAGTGCTTCTTTCAGCCTTATCCTGTATTTCAGGGGCTCTTCAAGCAGGATATCGGTGATCCTGTCGAAGAGTTCCGGTTCGTTATCCTCGACACCGAAACAAAGGAAGTCGACGCAGTGCAGCTGATCCAGCAGGGTTACGGCACCCCGCGCAAAATCTCCTGCGGAGCCTGTGGCAAAAAGCACCGGGATTTCAAAGATCAGATCTGTTCCGCCGGCGCATGCGGCCGCGGCACGGGTCAGCTTATCCCAGAGCATGGGAGTGCCCTGCTGCGTAAAATTGCCGCTCATTACCGAAAGGGTATGTTCGGCCCCTGTAACTCTCTTTGCCTCCTCAAGGAGGTAAGAGTGACCGTTATGAAAGGGATGAAATTCACTGATCACAGCGATAAAGGACATGCTTTCCTCCACTTACTCTCAGGTTTATTTACGTTCAGATTATAAATGATTGCCATTTGAAAAGCAAATGTGATATAATGACCGGGCAGATCGTTTTCAGGAGTTGACCGCGCGTTTTCTGCGCATTCGACAGGAATTTCCGATTGTATCGGACAATTTGTATTTTGTGGTTGACATTTCCCGGGAAAAAGGTTAATATAGGACAATGAACGAACATACGTTTGTTAAGGAGGATTTTTTTGTTATGGCAGAAGATACCAGAATGGAGATGAAGCTTAAGGCGCTGGATGCGGCACTGGTACAGATCGAGAAGCAGTTCGGTAAAGGATCTGTTATGAAACTCGGGGATCAGGGAGCGCATCTTAACATAGAGGCAATTCCCACGGGTTCACTGAGCCTGGATATAGCCCTGGGTATAGGAGGCATGCCGAGAGGACGTGTTATAGAGATATACGGACCGGAGTCCAGCGGTAAGACTACGGTGGCGCTGCATGTGGTTGCGGAAGTTCAGAAGAGAGGCGGAATTGCCGGATTCATCGATGCAGAGCATGCCCTTGACCCTGTTTATGCAAAGAATATAGGAGTGGATATTGACAATCTTTATATTTCTCAGCCGGATAACGGTGAACAGGCGTTGGAGATCACGGAGACCATGGTGCGTTCGGGTGCCATGGATGTTCTGGTCATCGACTCTGTTGCGGCACTGGTTCCCAAGGCCGAGATTGACGGTGAGATGGGTGATTCCCATGTGGGTCTCCAGGCAAGACTGATGTCCCAGGCTTTAAGAAAGCTTACGGCAGTTATCAACAAGACCAACTGTGTGGTCATATTTATCAATCAGCTTCGTGAAAAGGTGGGTGTAATGTTCGGTAACCCCGAGACTACTACCGGCGGACGTGCGCTGAAGTTCTATTCTTCGGTGCGCCTGGATGTGCGCAGGGTGGAATCCCTCAAGCAGAACGGGGAGGTTATCGGAAACCATGTCAAGGTCAAGGTGGTAAAGAACAAGGTGGCACCCCCGTTCCGTGAGGCTGAGTTTGACATCATGTTCGGTAAGGGTATCTCACGTGCGGCTGATATCCTTGATCTTGCAGCCAAGTATGATGTAATAGTCAAGTCAGGTGCATGGTATTCCTATCTGGGAGAGAAGATCGGCCAGGGACGGGAAAATGCAAAGCAGTATCTGCAGGACAATCCGGATGTGATGGAGGAAGTGGAAGGAAAGGTCAGAGTGCTGCTCGGTGTTGATGAAGCGCCGGAGGGCAGCAGTGAAGATCCCTCCGATGAGGTTTAAGATATAGTAACTGTATGTTCATATATTCGGCGTATGAACTGCGGGCTTTTTTCTGAATTTGAGTGAAGCTGTTCTTCTTTTTTGTTCTTTTCGGGTTTTGTAAAGCAAAAAAGGAGAAGAAGATGAACAGAGAACAGATTAAAAACAGGCAGAAACCGGACCCGGAGAAGGAGGAATTCCTGTTCAGGGAACTGCCGCGTATGGTCGGAGAACGTCTTTCCGATCTTCCGGTGAATAATGTATATACCGGAGAGGTTAAGAAGAATAACGGAGTAAAGTTTTACGCGATGTATGCGGATCTGGACGGGGGATGTTCCTCACCCTGTGTGTATCTGGAACCGCTGTTGGAAGACCCCGTGAGTGAATTTGATGACAGGAGGAAAGAAGGAATAGCGGATATCATAGCCAATTCCATGAGGACTGCCCTGTCTGAGGCGGATATGTTTCCGGAGGAACTGTTATCGGCAAAGGATATACCGGATAAGCTGGGGTTGAGGCTTATTAACCGTGAGGAGAATAAAGAGCTTTTGGAGAGCCTTCCCCACAGGGATTATCTTGATCTTTCGGCTATCCTGGTATGGTATATGGATCTCAGCCGGGGTAAAGGTGTGATCAGGCTTGATCAGCATATCCTTGACGAACTCGGATACAGCTTTGAGGAGCTTTACCCGATGGCTCTCAGTAATATGCAGTTTAAGCATCCATCCAGATTCAGATTTCTGGAGGATATGATGAAGGAGCTTTTATCCTGTCCCGTATCCCCGGTATCGGTGCCCTTGTATTGCCTGACAGTGGAAGATATCAGTTATGGGGCTGTGGCAATGCTTTATACGGGAGAACTTAAGGAGATATATGAGTATCTAGGCGAGGCGTATTATGTGATCCCTTCCAGTGTGAATGAACTGCTTATAATGCCGGTATCCGTCGTGGATGACAGGTATTATCTTATGGACATGATACATACCGTAAATGATGAAGCGGTGGAGGCAACGGAGGTACTGTCGGATTCATTATACTATTACAGCCCGGAGAAGGATGAGCTTGAACTATGTCCCGATGAAAGGAAGGGAGTGAAGTTCTGTGCCGTAGTCTGAATTGTAAACGATTCTTGATTTTTTTGCATTAATTGCCCTTGACGTTATACCCTATGCTGTGGTAAAGTTTACCCGTGCATTTTTCAGCACGATTTATATTTTTTGGAGGACACTCGAAATGGCAAAGGGCACAGTGAAGTGGTTTAACAATCAGAAGGGGTATGGATTTATTACCGGTGAGGACGGAAAGGATGTATTCGTACATTTCTCAGGCCTGAACATGGAAGGATTCAAAACTCTGGATGAAGGACAGAATGTCGAGTATGATGTAACTGAGGGAGATAAGGGACCTCAGGCAACAAACGTTAACGTTGTACGCTAGGCTCTGTTCTGACTTGTGAAGAAGACTTGCAACGGTACCTGTCACTGAATTGCTTCAGGCATATAGATACGTTTTAGGTTTATGTTTCACAGCCACAAAAAGAGGGTATACATCTGATGTATACCCTTTTTTATTTGCGAGATACAGGCGTTGAACGGGAGTTATTGTAGTGATTGACAAAGAGAGCAATTCAGAATAAAATACATATTGTATGGGGATACAAAAAATACCTGTGTTTTTGTACAGGATGAACAAAAAAGGGGGATTATACAATTGACGGAGAGTTTTATTTCGACTAAAGATCGAATCATCTCTACTGCCATAGATATCATAAGTGATTCCGGATTATCAAGTCTTACGACTAAGACTATATCTCAAAAAGCTAATCTGTCCGAACCCCTGCTTTATCGTTTTTATGGTGATATAAATGAACTGCTGGTGGATGTGGTGCACTATTTTTATCGTTTTGATAAAAGTGTACAAAAAACTATTCAGTCTAAAAGCGGAAGCTGTGTGGAGAAGATCAGGGCTTATGCCGAGGATTATGCTATCTATTTCGAGAACTATAAGTCGTTGTCTATTCTTATGCTTCAGTATGAGGAACTGCTGCATAATCCGGCCACAAGGGAGATCATGGTTGAAGGAGGCAGAGGACGGAGAAAGTATGTATCCGGCCTTTTTAGGGATGCAATAGAAGCCGGTGAGATACGGGACGATCTGAACCCTGAGAGTCTGGCGGATCTTTTTCACGGTTACATGCATGCGGTGTGCCTGAAAAGAAGATTTACGGAACGTAAGGGCAGCTTCAAGAGGGATCTTTGTGCTTTTATTGATAAACTGTTAGAGATCATTTCAGTCTGAGATGGAGGTAGTATATGAGAGTCTTGGTTGCGGAAGACGATGTTGCAAGCGGAAAGTTTCTGTCGAAGCTTCTGGCAAGGTATGGTGAAGTGGTCCTTACCACGGACGGCATTCAGGCAGTAGATACTTTTGTGGCTGCCGCCAGTGAGAAGAATTTTTTTGATCTGGTATGTCTGGATATTATGATGCCCAAGATTGACGGATATAAGGCACTGGCGTCCATTCGTGATGCCGAAAGGAAACTGGGTATCCCCAGGATATCCAGGTGCAAGGTGGTTATGATAAGTGCTTTGGATGAGGATTTTGATGCTTCATATGCCAGCGAGGACTATGATGATTATATCTGCAAACCCATAGATGTTATGAGGTTTGATTCCATTATCCGTAAACTGGGTGTTCTTGACGGTGAATAAGAGGATATCATGGATCTTTTTGATTTTATGAGAGAGCAGGGGCAGAAGAAGGAATCTCCCCTCGCAAGGAGGATGCGCCCCAGACAGCTTTCGGATGTGGTCGGCCAGGAGCATATACTCGGACCGGGAAAGCTTCTGACTCGTGCTATCCAGGCGGATAAGCTGTCCTCGGTGATCCTTTACGGACCTCCGGGTACGGGTAAGACAAGCCTTGCTTCGGTTATAGCCAATACTACAAAGGCGGAATTTAAGGAAATAAATGCAACCACTTCCGGCAAGAAGGATATGGAGGCGGTAGTCGAAAAAGCAAAGGAAACCCTTGGAATGTACGGCAAAAAAACGATACTTTTTGTCGACGAGATCCATCGTTTTAACAAGGCCCAGCAGGATTTTCTCCTTCCTTATGTGGAGGACGGGACGGTCATCCTGATAGGTGCGACTACCGAGAACCCATATTTTGAGGTGAACGGAGCTCTCATATCCCGTTCGACGGTTTTCAGACTGAACCCTCTGAACAGGGAGAATATCGAAACGCTGATCAGAAGGGCAGTTGAAGATCCGGAACAGGGGATGGGCTCATACAATGCAGTGATCACGGAAGAGGCGGTTCATTTCCTTGCGGATATGGCGGAAGGAGATGCGCGTCAGGCACTGAATGCTGTAGAGCTGGGGGTGCTTACCACTCCTGTGGATCCGAAAAGCGGAAAGATAGAGATCACGCTTGAGGTTGCCGAGGAGTGTATCCAAAGAAGAAATATTCACTATGATAAAGACGGAGATAATCATTATGATATCATTTCCGCCTTTATTAAATCCATGCGGGGTTCGGATCCGGATGCCGCGGTTTATTATCTTGCCAAGATGCTTTATGCCGGAGAAAGCGTGACTTTCATAGCAAGGAGAATTATGATATGTGCAAGTGAGGATGTGGGAAATGCAGATCCGCAGGCTCTTCAGGTGGCGGTTGCGGCAGCCATGGCTGTGGAGAGAGTGGGGATTCCCGAATCCCAACTGATCCTTGCGCATGCGGCTATATATGTAGCATCCGCTCCGAAAAGCAACGCAGTCACGAACGCCATATATGCAGCCAATGAGGCTGTACGGACAAAGGGAAATGCCGAGGTTCCGCTGCATCTCAGGGATGCGCATTATAACGGCTCAAAGGAACTGGGGCACGAGGGCTATCTTTATGCCCATGATTTCCCGGGACATTACGTGAAGCAGCAGTATCTTCCGGATGTGCTGGCGGGTACTGTTTTCTATGAGCCTACGGAGCAGGGAAGGGAAGCGGAGATCAAAGCATGGCTTAAGAGTCTCAGAGAGGATACGGAATGAGTAATATAAGAGACAGAGCGGATGCCGTACGGCAATTTGAGGAAAAAGCCGCCGAAAAGCCTGCGGCAGGGAGGAGCAGAGGCGCGAGGATCATGGCAATCATAGCGCTGCTCATACTTCTTGGACTTATCATCGGACTTGTGGTGTGCATGATCACAGGCAGTGAATATACTCTGGCTATGTTGTTCTGCGTTATCATTTATCCGATAATCCTCTATATCATGAATTGGCTGAGAAAGGTTTTTTCATCCTGAGCATGGAAAGTTTTTTATTCCGGGAATTGAAAGTTTTTTTATTCCGGGAATGGAAGTGTTTTTTCTTTCTGATTATGGAAATGCTTGAAACGGTATGCTCCATCTGCTATAATGTGCTTTGTTTTATCTGCCGCAGATCAGCCCGGGGCCGAATGCTTTTTGAATCCGGCACCTTAATAATGCGGCATTGAAAGAATCTGATCGAGATAAAGGAGTGAAAGAAATTCATGGGACTTCTGAAAGACTGGCGTGATCACGCTTATGGACTGGATGAAAGGACACCGGAGGGCCAGGCCTTCTGGAAAGCCTATTTTGAAGTGGAAAAGGGAATCTACGAGAAGCTGCTTACGAACCCGGAGCAGAGGGTAGAGGGAACCATCCCTGAGCTTGCAGCTTATTACGGTACCGATATAGAGACCATGACCGGTTTCCTTGATGGTATTGATGAGAGCCTTAAGGTTCCGAATGACCTCGAGGAAGCAACGGAAGATACCAAGATGGTCATCCAGATCGATACGGAGAAGCTGTATATGAACATGGTGCAGTGTAATGCACAGTGGCTGTATGAGCTTCCTCAGTGGGATGCCATTTATTCAAAGGAGAAGAGGGAGGAACTCTATAAGAAGGAGAAAAGCTCCCATACGGTTATCAAACCGCCCAAGATCGGACGTAATGATCCCTGTCCTTGCGGATCGGGCAAGAAATATAAGAAGTGCTGCGGCGCGAATGTATAATACTGCTGCAGAAAGAATAGGAGTTGCTGCATGATGCGGCGGCTCCTGTTTTAAGGTGGCAGGTCTGATGAAATATTTTGTTACGTATCCATATTTTGCCCGGTGCCGCATCAGTTGCTGCATATCCGTATCGCACCCGCGGCAGGATATAGGCTGCGCATTTTATCGGGCATGAACGGCTGCGCCTGTCACCGATTCCGGCGGCTGTGAATTGCTTAAGCAATGGAAAGGTTAGTCCTTTCAGGCTGTGAGGTGTCTGATCACCGAAAATACATTATACGGTTAACAAAGTTTTAAAAAAGGGATTACGACAGATGAGTAATGATCACCCGGTGTTTAATAAAGAACAGAGAGAGGCAGTTGAATGGTTCAGGGGGCCTCTTCTTGTGCTGGGCACACCCGGCTCGGGGAAGACTACGGTTATTCTTCACAGGGTGAATCATCTTATAACCGGGCACAATGTGATCCCAAGGCAGATACTGGTGATCACATTTACAAAGGCTGCCGCGATGTCCATGGAACAGAGATACAGGGCCATGGACAGGCTGTCGGGAGGGGTCAGGTTCTCGACTTTTCATGCCTTCTTTTACTGGATTGTGAGAACGGCATATAAATTTGCTCCGGACTGTGTTTTGGGCGAGGATGAACGCTTCAGATGGATAAAGGAGATACTTTGCAGGATATCGCCCGAATACGGCAATAACGAGGAGACTCTTGCCAGCTGCCTGAAGCAGATCGACCGTATTTCAAATGACATGGTGGATATTGAGAATTATTACAGCAAGGATATGCCTGCTGAGGAATTCCGCAGACTTTACAGGGAATACGGAGACAGAAAGCGCAGGGAAAACCGCATAGATTTTGATGACATGCAGCGGATGTGTTATGATCTTTTGAATGAAAGAACGGATATCCTTCAGAGAATAAGGGAAATGTATCCCTTTATCATGGTGGATGAGTTTCAGGATACAAATCTCATCCAGTATGAGATATTGAAAAAGCTTGCGCATCCTCTTGATAATCTTTTTGCAGTCGGAGATGATGACCAGTCCATTTACGGATTCAGGGGTGCCAGGCCGGAGATAATGCTGGGCTTCAGCAAGGAATTCAAAGGCGCGAAGGTGATAACCCTAAGCACGAACTACCGCTGCCCTGATGTGGTGACGAGAACCAGTGCCAGACTTATCGGAAATAACCATAACCGTTATTCAAAAACCCTTAAAGCGGCAAGGATGACAAAGGCTGATGAGTTCGTAAGGCTTTATAAGCTTAAAGACGATAAGGATGAATGCAGGAAGGTTATCGAATTTCTGACGGAGGCAAAGAACCGGGGTGTCCCCTGGTCGGAAATGGCTGTATTGTACCGTACAAATGAGACACCTCGAAAGCTATGCTTTAAACTCCGCGACAGGGGTATACCGTATTCCATGAGGGACAGCCTGCCCAACATTTTCCGGCATATGGCTGTCATGCCGGTTATGGATTATCTGTATTTTGCAGCTGAGGATCCTTCAAGGGCCAGGTTTCTGAGGATCATGAACAAGCCGGTCAGATATATCCGAAGAGATATGCTGAAACAGGAGAAGATCGATCTCATAGCGCTCAGCCGCCAGGTTAAGGGTGAACCGTATCTGGAGCGGCATCTGGGAAAACTCCGCGATGACCTTCGCAGGCTGCGTATGCTGCCTCCGGCTGCGGCGATCAATCTGATCAGAAAGGGCATTGGAGTTGAACGCTGCATGCTTGAGCTTGCGGAGGAACGAAATGTTGATCCGGACGAAGTAACGGAACGGCTGGATGAATTACAGAGCATGGCGGAGCCATACAGTACCATAACCGAATTCCTGCGTTTCTCCGAGGCTTATGAGGAGCTTCTGAAGGAAGAAAACCGGAAGAAGCTTGAACCAGAGGAACGTGAGCGGGGAGTGCAGCTGATGACACTTCACAGTGCCAAAGGCCTTGAATTTCAGGAGGTACATATCATAGAATGTATAGACGGGGTCATTCCGCATAAGAAATCCAGGTCTCCGGCGGGTATGGAGGAAGAAAGAAGGATGTTTTATGTGGGAATGACCAGAGCCGTACACAGATTATATCTGTATGCGCCCTTAATGGTCGGAGAAAAGGCTGTAAGACCGTCTCCTTTTTTACGGGAGATCACAGCCGCGAAGAATACCCGGGAGGGAAAGAACGATGAGTAATGAAAAAAAGGAGCGGGAGCTGTCTGAAGTACGAGTGGATATAGACCGTGTTGATGCAGGGATCAGGACGCTTTTCAGGGAAAGAATGGCTCTTGCGGATGAAGTGGCCAGGATAAAGGCTAAAACGGCAGATGAGATATTCAAGCCTGACAGGGAACAGGCCATCATAGCAAGGCTGACTGAAAATACCGACCCGTCCATATTAAAGGAATATACGGCGGTGATACGCCGTATCATGGAGATCAGCCGAAAATACCAGTATGGCAGGACCCTGGAGCTCAGGGATTGTCTCGAGCTTGAGCCTTCGCCTGTTCTGCCGGAGTTGAAAACCGTGATCTGCCTGGATGAGGAAAGGGAGTTCTGCTCACCTGTTCTGGACGAGGCAGTCACGGTGATAAATGCGGAGCACTACGCCGCAGCCGCCGAAGCGGTGCTCAGCGGTGCGGCAGATGCCTGCGTAAGCGTTATGGAGGATATCGGAATAGGCGTAAATGACGGGCTGCACAGGATGCTCGTGGAGTATCCTTTATACATCAACAGCTGCAGGGTACTGGAAAAGGGCGGCGTAAGAAGGAAGATAGTCAGCTGCTCACCGAAGCTCACCGCCGTTCCGCAGGATAACCGCATCAAGCTTATGTTTGTCTGCCCTAATCGCAGCGGAAGCCTTGCGAGTATTCTGTCGATGATAGCGGATTACGGCGTTAATCTTACCGAGATACATTCAAAACCCGACAGGCACAGGGACTGGAATTATTATTTCATGGTTGAGCTTGGTGCCAACATTCTCGAAAAAGAGATACGTGCCCTTCTTTTCCAGCTGAAGAGCGAAACCTCGGAATTCCGCGTCCTCGGAAGCTACCGTTTATAGGATCCTTGGCAAAGCAGCTGATGCAAAGGGACAGGTGCAAAAGTGGTTCGCTGAAAAAGAATCGGTATAAGAGGGAGGATTATAAGATGGATCACGAATGAGGCGGTTCTTACCGGGTTTAAGGAAGAGGACTGGAGTAAGGCGTTCTGAACAGGATTGAACTGATCAATGCTTCCTGTGCAGATCAGACTGTGGATGCAGTTGTAAATGCAGCTGATAATGCTTTGAGTTATTCCGGAGGGGTAAAAATGTTTAGAGGTATGAGAAGATTCAAACAACAGATATCGGATGAGGAATGCATCGAGGTTCTGAAGAATGAACCAAGAGGAGTTCTTTCTGTACTTGGCGATGATGGTTACCCTTATGGAATTCCCATGGATCACTGGTATTCGGAATCAGACGGGAGGCTTTATTTCCATTGCTCCAAAGAAGGACATAAGCTCGATGCAATCGCACGGTGCGACAAGGTTAGTTACTGCGTGATGGATCAGGGCTATCGAAAAGAAGGCGAATGGGCGCTGAATATCCGAAGCGTGATAATATTCGGACGGATGCATATCGTGGAGGATGAGGATAAGAAGCGGGAGATCTGCACGGATCTTTGCCGGAAATTTACCGATGATGAGGCTTATCTTGAGAAGGAAATGAAGAATGCCTTCCCGAGGGTATGCTGTCTGGAGCTGGTACCGGAGCATATGACAGGAAAGCTGGTGAATGAGTCATGATCACAGTAAACCTGTATTACACAGGGACTAACGGCAATGCACGTCGGTTTGCAGAGGAGATGGAGAGCAGTGGTACAGCAGACCGGATAAGGGAGGAGAAAGGAAATGTCAGGAAGTGAGAACGGGTATGCCTGATAAAAATGTGAGTAAATTTATATCGCTTATATTGAGGCACAAGCCGGAGGCAATAGGGATCGATCTTGATGAGCATGGCTGGGCGGATGTTTCCGAATTGATCACAGGGGTGAGCAAGACGCATCCGTTGAGTAAGGAGGATCTTGAGAGGATAGTTGCTGAAGATGAGAAGCAGCGGTATTCTTTCAATGAGGATAAAACGTTGATCCGGGCAAACCAGGGACACTCCATTCCGGTGGATGTGGAGCCGGAGCAGATAGAGCCGCCGGAGATCCTTTACCATGGTACGGCGACGAAATTTGAAGAGGCCATCGACCGCGAGGGACTGGTACCAAAGTCAAGGTTGTATGTGCATTTATCAGGAGACGAAGAGACTGCAGGGAAGGTCGGGATCCGTCATGGGAAGCCGGTGCTGTATAGGATCAGGAGCGGAGAGATGCATCGGGACGGATATGTTTTCTATAGATCAGTCAATGGCGTGTGGCTGACCAAGGCTGTGCCGGTGAAATATATGGAAAAGATGGGATAAATTTAAAAAAAAGTTCTTGACATCTACCTTGCGTTAGTATAAACTAACCATGCGGGCCTGAGAAAAAACTTTTCCGGTACTCCCTAAAATAAATCGAAACAGATGTTGATCAGGCCCGCAAAATACTGAATATAGTGTAACCCGGTGACAGTGCTGCGTTCATCGGGTCTTTTTTTCATGATAACCGATTTGTTTTTTATTCTTGCGGTATATCCTGTCCTTTGGTATAATATCTAAACGTGCCTGATCAGTGGCAATAGGGGGAAATATGCATAATACTAAATCAAACGAATCGATGGAAAACTATCTTGAAGCTATACTTATGCTTTCCGAAAAACTGCCTGTTGTAAGGGGGGTTGATATAGCTGCGGAGCTTGATTTCAAAAAATCAAGTGTCAGTATAGCCATGAAGAACCTGCGTGAGAAGGACCTGATCACCGTGACCGATCAGGGATATATATATCTGACAGACGAGGGTAAGAATATAGCGGAGATGATCTATGAGCGTCACAGGGTCATATCCCAGTTCCTTATGGCGCTTGGAGTGGATAAGCTTAATGCTACGGAAGATGCCTGCAGGATGGAGCATGTGATCAGCAGCGAGAGTTTTACGGCACTAAAAAAATACTGTGAGGAGCATTTCCGGGATTTTGAGCAGAAATGAGTCAGTCATCTGTGCTTTGTTATGATGGATCATTGTGAAATAAAAAGATATTGGGGATGGATCTGAAATGAGTAATGGTAGAAAACCGGATGATAAGAATCTGTTTAATCCGGAGGGAGATGAAAGAACGATAGTGCTTAACCCCGACAATCCGGAAGGGGATGCAAAGACAGTTAAGCTGGATCCTGACAATCCTGAAGGGGATGCAAAGACGGTTAAGCTTGATCCCACTTATCCAGCAAAGAATTCATTTCCGGATGATCTGAAGGATGATCATGATCCGCAGGAGGATAACGGAGACGGGGACTATACCGTTGAATACTATGATGATCCCGATCCATCGGAAGATAAGAAGGATAAAAAACTTCCGCGATGGGCGAAAATCCTTATAGGTGTGGGTATAGGCATTTTTGTGCTTGCCCTTGCGGCTTTTATCGCGGTAAAGATTTATCTTTCCCGTGTGCCCAGGATAGAGGATAAGGAAAGGCTGGATCCGAAGAAGGAAACCTTTGAGACCTCGTCCGAGGCGGTGGAGGATACCATCGATCCCGAAGAGGTTGACTGGGGAAAGCTGTATGAGGATGTAATGAAGGATTCGGATATTAAGAACATCCTTCTTATCGGAAATGACGGACGTCCCGGCGATACCGGTTCGGCCCGTTCGGACAGCATGATATTATGCAGTATCAACAAGAAGACAAATGAGATAACACTTGTTTCATTTATGAGGGATATGTATGTTCCCATTCCCGGATACAGCGATAACAGGATAAATGCGGCATACAGCTTCGGAGGTTCTTCGCTTTTAAAGGAGACCATCGAGAAGGATTTCGGTATACAGATCGATAACCGTATCGAGATCAATTTTGAAGGCTTCATCAAGACCATGACGGCAGTCGGAAACATTAATATCGAGCTTAACAAGGATGAAGTGGAATATCTGAACCGTATGGGGAATGCCATGAACGCCGAAGAAGGACTTCCGGAAAGCGTCTGGAACCTGAAGGAGGGAATGAATTCCCTTACGCCCGAACAGGCTTTGGCCTATGCGAGGACACGTTATGTGGGACGGTCGGATTTTGAACGGACCGAGCGGCAGAGAAAGGTTATAACGGAAGCATTTAAGAATATCAATAAGCTTCCTCTTTCTGAACAGGTTGACTTTGTGAACAGCGTCCTCCCGTATATCGCAACGGATATGACGGATATGGAGATACTCGGCTATGTTTACTATGTGGCTACAGAGGGAGTGAACATGGGAGAGACACACCGGGTTCCGGAGGACAGGGCATACAAGAATGAGACCATCAATAAAATGATGGTTCTTTTACCGGATCTCCAGAAGAACTCCGAATTACTTAAGGAATGGCTGTTCAAGGGGATAGAGACCGCAACAGAGGGTAATTAGGATCTGAACTTCAGAATCATATGAGATTTATAGCAGGATATTTAAAACATTATAAGCTGCAGACTATAATGGCACCGCTGTTCAAGATGCTGGAAGCTATCTTCGAACTGCTGGTGCCTCTTGCTGTGGCCAAAATGATAGACGACGGTATCGGGGCGGGAGATAAGGGCCTGGTCATGGCCATGGGCGGAGTCCTTCTGCTGCTTGCCGCAGTAGGCTTCGGCTGTTCCGTTACGGCCCAGTATTTTTCGGCTTCGGCCGCATCTTCCGTGGGACTTGAACTGAGAAGGGACCTTTTCCGTAAGATAAATACTCTCGGCTACCGTGAGCTTGACAGCTTCGGCACATCAACGCTTGTCACGAGGATGACCAGCGATACCACCCAGGTTCAGACCGGAGTGAACATGGTCCTGCGTCTTTTCCTCCGTTCTCCCTTCATTGTGTTCGGGGCAGTGATCATGGCCTTTACGGTGGATGCCCATATCGCTCTGATATTTCTTATCGTACTTCCGGTACTTATTGCAGTGGTTTTTTCCATAACCTTTCTTTCGATCCCGTTATACCGAAAGGTACAGAATAAACTTGACCGCGTGACGCTGCAGACCAGGGAAAATCTGCTGGGTGTCCGCGTTATCCGTGCGTTTCGGCGTGAGGAGCAGGAAAAGAAGGCTTACGATGATACCAGCGAAGAGCTTATGCGTTCTCAGGTATTTGTCGGGAAGATCACCGCACTGATGAATCCGGTCACCTATGTCATCGTGAATCTGGGTATAGCCGCACTCATCCATTTCGGGGCTATCCGTGTGGATGCCGGGGACCTTACACAGGGGCAGGTTGTGGCGCTTGTGAATTACATGTCCCAGATCCTCGTGGAACTGATAAAGCTTGCAAATCTGATCATTACCATGACAAAGTCCATAGCCGCTCTGAAGCGTGTGGAAGAGATCTTCGAAACCGAAGCGGCTGTTATATTCCGCGGGAATAAGGCGGAGCAGCACGACGGAAATGTCCCCAGGGTGGAATTTAAGGATGTAAGCTTCTCCTATGGAGGAGGCGGTGAGACCGCATTGTCACATATCAGCTTCGCAGCGATGCCGGGGGAGACCATCGGCATAATCGGCGGAACCGGTGCCGGTAAATCCACACTGGTCAACCTTATTCCGAGATTCTATGATATTACCGGCGGTGAAGTCCGGATAGACGGTATTCCCCTGGAGGAGTATCCCAAAAAAGAGCTCAGGTCAAAGATAGGTATCGTGCCGCAGAAGGCGGTGCTCTTCTCGGGTACCATAGCGGAAAATCTCCGGTGGGGAGATCCCGAAGCTACGGAGGATGATATCTGGGAAGCCTTGGGTACCGCACAGGCCTCTGACTTTGTAAAAGAAAAAAAGGAAATGCTGGAGTATAAGCTGAACCAGGGCGGGAAGAACCTCTCCGGAGGCCAGCGTCAGAGGCTCACCATAGCAAGAGCTCTGGTTAAGAAGCCGGACATCCTGATCCTTGATGACAGCGCTTCCGCACTGGATTTTGCCACGGATGCGGCCCTTCGGAAGGCGCTCCGTAAGAAAGAAGGAAGGACTACAACATTTCTTGTGTCGCAGCGGGTGTCCACAGTTCGCGCCGCTGACCTGATACTGGTACTTGAGGATGGCTGCCTGATGGGTATGGGAACTCACGAATCCCTTTTGGAGGAATGTGAGACATATCAGGAGATCTGCCGCTCCCAGCTGCAGGGGGAGGTGGTCTCTAATGCATGAAAAAAAAGGTGATATAAAAAAGATCATTCAGTTCCTGAGACCCTATATGCCCATGCTGATGCTGTCATTGGTTTTCAGTGCTCTGACGGTGATACTGCAGCTTTACGCGCCCATTTTGTCCGGGCGGGCCATAGACCATATTCTGGGACCGGAGGAGGTGGAGTTCTCCGCCCTGAAAAGAATACTGATCTTCTTCCTGATACTTACGACTCTGGCCTTTCTGACGCAGTGGATACAGAGCTTCATAAATAACCGTATAGTATATCGGGTGGTAAGGGATATCAGGGTCAGGGCATTTCATCACATGCAGAAGCTGCCCCTGGAATATATCGACCGACAGTCAACGGGAGATATAGT
>Ga0247608_10001028_pt1 | contig 41070 bp, 61 predicted proteins | sample 176DNAGHGlowgp2_FD_193490 | JGI IMG/M metagenome (GOLD analysis project Ga0247608, IMG submission 193490) | Sheep rumen microbial communities from Palmerston North, Manawatu-Wanganui, New Zealand - 1766 DNA GHGlow gp2 | ecosystem: Host-associated > Mammals > Digestive system > Stomach > Rumen ...
GATATTTTTATAAAAATGATAAAACAAAGAAAGCTGAATTAGAAGAAAATAAAGAGCTTGTTATTAAATGTTATAAGCAATGAATGACAATGGAACAGTTAGCTCAAAATTTTAACTGTTCATCAGCGACCATAAAAAGAGCGTTAAACAGTTGGAATGTAAATCGCCGTTGTAGGAGCAGGTCATAACTGCTTCCTATATAAAAGGATACAGTCAGGTAATCTTACAGTAGAGATATTGTAAGGAGGTGAGTTAGTCAAGGCTATCACCCTTGTAGCTTCCCTTTCATTAAACCCTGCGACCGTCCACCTACGGTTATAAAAGTATAAGAATAAAGAATAAAAACTCTTGTCTCAAGGATATAAAAAGCCCAAAGAGTCCTGAGCCTAAGGTGGTAGGCTCATTAAAAATTTATATTTCAAACGATGTAAAAATGACTGAGAAAAATTTACGAAATGAGGCATATAACATTGTTATGTCTTTCATAAATGAGACAGCTATTAAAGAAATTGATTATGATGAAATGACTTGAAGATGAAAATGAGTTATAGAATTAGCAAGTTGAAAGATTATGTGAATAGATTTCAGAGTAGTGTTTTATGAAATGGGACACCCTTGTGCTTATATAAGAGTTCCTGAACAATGTTATGAACTAAGGAATATATTGAAAACTGAGTGATACAATTGAATACCTATTTGAATTCAAACCTGTCATTGAGGATTTACATTCTGACAATTCACGGAGGAATGAGATACTCGTGGCTTCTGAAAATGATTGTGGATAGGTTGGGATTATTGACACTACTGAGACTATGCAGGTTATTACAAAGACTCGCATTTCGCAGAGGAATTAAGGAAACGAACTACTACAGATATCCTGATAGAAGTTGTTGAACAGATATTAGCATTAAGAGAATGAGGTTATTTATATACTTAGTTAAAACAGAATGCATAGATGTGTGAAATGTTGAATAATCTTATATGAAGAAATGTGGAAGAATTGAAAAAGATTACGGTGTGATAAATGTAGAGAGGAAGTAGATAAGGAATTGAATCACGAACAGAATAAACCGTATAAGTATTATTTTGAATGGTATCAGAAACGAGTTTTGAAAAGATAATTTTATATCCAAAATATTTATAAAATGGAAAAACTTATAGAGTTATTGAATGAGTATGAGAAGAAAGGAAGAAAATCTGAATATTATGAATGGGAAAAATGAATTTGATGACCTAATAATCTATTTAGGAGGGACACACGAGATGAAGAATGAAGTCATTTATATTCAGATACAGCAGACACATATGTAATCAGTAAGAAATTCTGATTTATTAAATGGTTAGTAGAGAATGATAAGATAAGCAATGACTGAATTAAACCACGAGCAGATTTAGTAAAAGAAATTACTATTGTAGATTATAAAACAGGAGATGCAATTTGATGGAAGAATAAATACACAGAAGTGGAACAGCTTATAATGTATCTAAGTATCCAAGATGAGCCTATAAAATTCCTTATTAGTATTCTGAAAAATGTGTAAAATGGGTATCAAAATACCTTGAAAAATGTGTAAAATCATTCCCCAAAAGTACTGAAAAATGTGAAATGGGGAATAATCAAATTTATATTTATTATTTACAAGTTATGGAAAACAAATTAGAACAGCTATTGAATAGCTTGATAGAGAAAGGGTGGTTCCCACGATGAGAAAGAGAACCTATATATATGCTTTCAAGTAAAAAATTATACATTCCAGATACAATGGAAGTAAACCGTTCTTTAAGGGACTTAGTAAGTAAAGAAAGCTGACTATGGCAATTTGTATGTGAGAATGGAATGGTAAATGCAAACGACACTCCAGAAGAAAATGCAATAAATTATTGGAGATATAATAAAAAAGACTTAACAGAATGGTGGTATATGAGAAATTATCAATACCGAGTTATAGAATCAGCCTTAAAAGATGAGAGTGAGCTTGAGCAATTTTTACTTCAAAATATTAAGGTATGAAATATTTAATTAGCAGGTTTCGTAAAAAGTGACCAAACACACACGAACGAAAGAAATATAAAAATATAGATGAAGCTTGTGTAGAAGAAGATAAAATATTAAGCAATAATAAAAATCTAAAATGAATTTTAATAGAGAGTAAAAAGACTTGGAGAATTTTATTTGCGAAATACTAATCAGACTTTTATATTATTTACCTATGGAGAGATGGTAAACAGACCAATGGAAATAGACTGAGTAAAATATTTTAAGTGTAAGAAATGCTGAGAAGTAAAGCCTTTAAATAAATGCTATTTTCATATCAATACTATGTTTAGTACAGGTTTTAACTCTAAATGTAAAAGCTGTGTAAAAGAGGAAAGAGAGGGTAAGCCTAAAGTTAAGTATATTACTAGAGCCGAGTTAGAAGAAGAAAATAAAAAGCTGAAAGAGAGAGTAAGTGAGCTAGAAGATGTAAGTAAAGATTATGATTTACTTTCTAAAGATTTCATAGCATTGTGAGAAGAAAATAAAAAGCTGCAAAGGGAATTAGAATTAGTAAGGAAAAACACAAGAGCGAATGTGGAAACATTAGATAATATGTATTGAGAAAATGTAGATTTAAGAAAAGAATTAGAAGAAACTAAAAAGGACTTAGAACACAGAGATAGTTTCTTTTCAATTATGCGAGATGTATTGGCTAACGAAACTATAACTAATGATGAAATAGCAATGATAACATATTGTGTAGTTCATTTTGAATGCTGAGATACTGATATGAGTAAAAAGGAGGTAGAAATTGCTGAGAAATTTTGGTTTAGAGATTATGTATAATCAGACTTTTATATTATTTTAATAACAAATGCCACCTTACACTTGACCGAACCGAGTTCCAAAAAACACCTATGATAGTCTGAAAAAAGATTATGATGAATTGGAACGTTATGTAAAAAATTGTTTCTGAGAGTGGGAATTCTTTAGAAAGCAACAGAAACGAATCAGATTACAAATTGTATCAAATTATATTACAATTTGACTCTGAATAATCCTTATTTTAGTTCTTTTAATAAAATAATAACGATGAAAACATTTAAGATTATAATATGAGTAATATATGTTATATGTGTTATTTCAGAAATGATTTTGACAATATATAATCATACTCACTGAGAAACATTAGAAGCAATCTATTGTTTATTGTGGGTAGCTGTAATGCTTTTATTTCTTAAAGCTTAAAAAATGGCTACAAAAGACAAAAGAATTGAGATTCTCGTAAAGGAGAATGAAGAATTAAGAGATGAAAATTTTGAGTTAAGAAAATTTGTAAATTATGTTAGATGATTAAAAACGAAAGCAGATTTTATGAAGCTAAGAAGAATTTTACAAATGGCTGATAAAAATTTTATCAATACTAAATCAAAATGAGAAGCAGAATAATTATAACAATATTATTATTTATCCTTTCTCTTTCTATTGCTTTGAATCTATTTCAACGACAGAATCAAGCTATTACTTGTCCGAATATTAATAGTAGTTGGAAAGCTGAATTACTTTATACTTTATGACATAAGCATTTAGATTGAAACAAAAACTGAATTCCTTGTGAATATTTAGTTGATGAAAATTAAAAAATGAAATGTTTAAAGTGTGATAGAGAAAGTTGAGCGAATAAATATTGTAAAGGTTGTAAAAATATTAAGAGAAAAGCCACTGCTTTATTGAGTCAAAATAAATCTAAACTAAAAAGATTATTACAGATGAATAATTATACACCTGAATGGTTTGATAAGTTTAATTTGTATTCTGACAATATAAGAGATTACGGAAGAATAGTCTTAGAATTTAAAGCAGTAGATACAAGATATACATTTGAGAAATTACTTACATATTGAATTGTATGAGTAAATTTAGTTTCGGCTTTCTTTATCTTTGAATTGATATTGATTTCTTTGTAGAGATTTCTATATCATAAATTATTTATCCTCTTACAAAATAAACGATGACTGAAAAAGAAATGAAAGAATGTCCTTATTGTTGAGAAGAAATTCTTGCTACGGCTGTAAAATGTAAGCATTGTTGAGAATTCCTTGACTGAACAAAAAAGGAACAAGCTATGTCAACTTCTGTTATTCCTTACAGTAAAAAATTAACGATTCATTGTCCGAATTGTTGATATGAATGAAAACCAAGAAAGATTACTCCTTGAAGTATATGGATTGAATTGATATTGTGGTTATGCTTTCTTATTCCCTGATTGATTTATTCTTTTTGGAGAATGTGAGCACAAGGAACTTGTAAATGTCCGAAATGTTGAAATACTGTTCTTGGAATAAAGCAAAAGTAATTATTCGTAAAAAATAACGATTAAGAAATTCTGATTATATTACAGTCAGAATTTTTTAATTTATAGGAAAGAAAATGGCTGATAGTAATAAAATCCAGATATGAGCTGAACTTACCTTAGACAATAAGAAAATTAAAACTGAATTCACAAAAGCCTGAGAAGAAGCTTGAAAATCTGTTGCTGAATGATTAGATAAACAGCAATGAACAATAGTAGATAAAATCAATGAAACGATAGATGAAATCAGGATAAAGATTGAATCATTAAATGATATAGATTGGAGTTTAGTTGACCCTACTAAAACAGAGCAAGATATACAATACCTTGATAGTGAATTAAATACCTTGCAATATACAATAGAGAATCTGAAATACGGTTGGCAAGATTTTTGAGATGAATGAAAACAAGCCTTTGATGAGTTAGTATCAACCGCAAATGAATATGAAGATACTTTATACAATTCAATGGACCAACTCCAAACATTATGAAGTGGAGTGGATGAAGCTATGGAATGAGTAGAAGAACAGACAAAAGAAACAACTGAAGCAGTAAAAGAATTAAATGAAACGGCTAATCAATGAATATCAGAAAATGGTTGATTATGAAAAATGCTGAAATTTCTATCAAGTAAGGAGATATTCAATTTCTTCTATAAAAATATTGTTAAGATATGACAGAAATTAGTAGAGCTTTCATGAGATTGAGATATGTTAGCTGAAAAATGGTGAGCAGTTCAAAATAAGTTTGAAGCATTATGATGATATATTGGTAAATGACTTACTCCTGTATTGGAATGAGTGATAGAAGATGCTAATCAAATGGCTGATGAACTTACATGAGCAGGAAGTGCAGGACAAGAATCAGCTTCAGTAATACAGAAATGAGTGTTTATTGTGGCTACAGCATTCAGATGACTTATTAAAATAATAAGAAGTTTTTGAGTTTTTCTATGAAGTGTTTTCTGATGATTACGACCTATTGTAAGTTGATTCTTTACAGATTTATATGATACAGCCAAAAGTGTTATTGAATGAATATGAAATGTGGAGAATTGGAAAGCATTAGGAAATAATATCAAATACGGAATAGTTGATTGAGTGAATTGAGCGATAGAAAGTGTTAATTGATTATTGAATTGGATAAACGATAAACTCTGAATAGATTTATGAAATATTAAAACATTTAATGCAGGACAAAAACAGTCGTTTAACTTCTGAGATATTTCATTATGAAATACTAAAAATGCAATTGAGGCTTATACAAAGACAATGGATTCTGCAATGGAAGATATTTGAAAAGAATGGTATGATTTTATTCAGGATACGAAACAATGACGAAATGATTTATGAAATACAGCAGTAGATACAAACAAAAAGATAAAAGATAATACTAAAAAAACCGTTGGTTGATGAAGTAAAGATTCTGTAAAATGAGCTTATGAAGAATTAGAGGAAGAGGCTGTAGATGTATGGAAAGATTTAGATTCTATGGTAGAAGACCACCAAAAACAATATGATAAACTTACAGAAGAAATTGAGAAAGTAGAAAAGGAATATGATAAACTAAGAGAGGAGGCGAAAAAGACTTGGGAAGATGCAGAAAAATCTCTGAAAGATTATAACGATGAATTAGAAAAATCACAATCAGAAGCAGTATCAAGCCTATGAGAAAGATATGTAGAATTAAAAGAGGATTGGAGAGAGATTGGGGATTATATGAAAAAGGTGGTATCAGAAATAAGTGATACGGAGTGGTGATTAATTAGAGATGAAGGTTGGACTTATAGAGGATACGATTATGATGAATTAAAAAAGGCGAAAGAGATTTACGATGAGATGAAACTGATAGAGGAAAATACTACAGAGGAACAGAGAAAATCACAAGAATTTACAGAGAAAACTTCAAAAGCACAGGAGATACTAAATAAATTAAAAGAGGAAGAAGCTGAAATAGAAAATAAAAAAGCTATTGCATTAGAAAAACAAGCAATAGCACAAGCAATGATAGACCAAGAAGATTGAAAGCAGTATATCAAAACAATAGAGGATAGGTGAACATTCTATTATGACTCAGTTAAAAAACAACGAGAGCAAGTTCAGAATGAGGATAATATTCAATATGCACAGCAATTGGAGAATAAAATTACTAATCTAAACGACCAACTTACTGAATTCCAAAACGAAAAAAATAAGGAAGTTGAAATCCTTATAGATACGACAGCAAGGAAGATAGAATTAGAGAATGAATATCAAAAAGTATTTGAGGAGAATGTAAAAAAACAGCAGAAAGAATTAGATAACCTTATAGCAAAAGAACAAAGACTTATTGATAAAAGGAGAGAATATCTGTCTATGTGATGAAGTGTATGACATAATGCTTATTGATGAAGTATTCTAAGCTGATGAGTAAGTGTAGTAGGAGAGAATTGACCTGAAACAATTATAGCAAGACAATCAAGTTATGTCCAACCAAGAAACGCAAGTAATAATTATAGCACAATCAATAACGATAATTCTTTCAGTATAAACGGAATAAATGTAAATGTATCAAATATGGATGAGTTCTTGAATGAATTAAAAGAGAAGTTGACTTATAGAAGCTAATTCAGAAGTAGCATATCTCATAAAAAATAGGAAATCTGTCAAAAATGGCAGATTTTTTATTAAAAATTTTTTGAGTAATTTTAGTTAGGAACTTAAAAATTGAAGATATACTACTTCAAACAATGGAAAAAAATTATATAATTTTTAGTTGATTTTTAAGAAAAAAAATATAATATAATAGTGTGATAGAAATTTTATCCTCTTACCAATTATTCTCATGAAAACAACACAACAAGCTAAAACATTAACAAGCTTATGTATGGCTTATTTAGACACTAACTATATTTCTGTTGAAGATATAGTTGACGTATTTGATTATGAACAAGATGAAAAGATTGTAGAGAAATTCAGAAAGGTTATGGAACCTGTTAGGAATGGACGATTTGAAAGGATTGATAATTGAGAAGAATTAGACAGCTGAGATTTGGAAGATTTAGCTTGGAAGTTAGCAATGAAATTAAAAAGATTGAATTATAAATTACAAGATGAAGAAAAAATAGAGAATGCTTGAATAGAAATCTGAAAGAAACTTATAAATGAATGAAAGCAATCATTAACAGGGAAAGATAAATTGGATTATGTATGGAATGAAGCATTCAAATTAGAAATGCACGATAGCTTTTGAGAAATAATGTCAGTAGTTGACAGAGTTATAAGTAATTGGTATCTTATGCAATAATTAAAGCCCTCTTACCTTTTTATTCTATAATTATATTAACAATGGAAAAGAGCAACAACTATCTAAATGGTATGTGTCAGATGACTTGATACCAAACACTTACAGACTATTGGAAACAGTTTGTAGAAAATGAACAGGAATGATTTGAAAAGATTAAATCATTCATTGAAGAAGAACGAGAAAAGTTGACTAAGTTAGATTTAACGAAAGAGGAAAATTATATGAAGATTACAGAATTTGTAATGATGATGAATTGGAGAAGTTGGTATTTAGATGATAATGGTATGCAAGGAGAAGTAGAATGAATGTATATAGAATTACGAGAAAAATATAACGATTGGTGTTATGATAATTTGAAAGACTCAGCAATGAAATATTATTTCAGGACAACAGATTAATTAGACCCTCTTACCTTTTATATTTTAACCAATAATAAAGATGGGACAGTATTACAAAGTAGCTTTAGTTGATAACGAATGACACACAAAAGTTATCACTCCTGACGGTTGGAAACTCTTAGAGCATTCCTACTATGGAAACAATACAATGAGAAGAATTGAAAAATTAATTTTCAAGCAATGAATGAATCTTATGTGGATAGGAGATTATGCACAATGTGCTTCATTAGTATGGAAACATACATTTGAAGATACAGAGGCGAAATGATATGATGAAATTTATACAGATGATGAAATTCTACAAAGAGATTCTAACAAAGATTATTACTTAGTAAATCACTTCACAAAAGAATTCATTAATATGACTAAACAGGAAATGAACGAAGAATTAAAAGATAGATTAGGTTGGGTTATTCATCCACTACCAATTCTATGTAGAGTTGATTGAGATTTTTGATGAGGAGATTATACAGAGGATATGCTAAACGGAGAATATTTATGAAGACGAGCTTGAGATATTATAAGTGTATATGAATTACCAAGAGATTATGATGAACAATTTGTAAAAGAATGATACCACGATAAGACAAATATTTATTTCTTTAAAGAATAATAAGATGACAGTAAAAGAATTAATGGCTTTATGCAATAAACAAATACTCCTATGAAATGGAGATAAAACCGTATTCATATCACAAGATGATGAATGAAATGATTATCACGAACTTATGTTCTGATTCACAAGCAAACCTTATGAGATAAAATGAATATTAGAAAAATATAGAATAGAAGATATGCAAGTTCATTGAACAAAGATAGAAGATATTGTTTTACTTTGATAGAATTAAAATGAGAGTAAATAAAAAATATCAGTTAACCTGATTATTAGAAATGATAAATCATAAATATGAAAAGCTGAATTATAACTTTCACTTAGTTTATATGTGAGGTTATAAATATGAAATAGTAGATTTGAATGATTATGGAAGAATAATAAAGAGATGAACATTAGATTTTTTGATAGGATTTTGTGAATGATTTTTATTTGTTAAGTATTAGAAATGAAATTCAATGTAAAGATAAAAAACAATGATGAGTATAAATATGCTTGAATAAGATTTATAGTAAAGGAACACGATGAAGAAGTGTTTTACTATGGAGAAAGATATACAACATACAAGAATGAAAATAATCCTAAGGATGTTATTCAGACTTGGAAATATATTGAACTTACTGAATCAGGAATGTTTAAGAAGAATAATATGAAATGACTTGTTAAGGAATTATACCGTACAGCAAAAGAATTATTAGAACGATTTTGAATTGAGTATCAGGATTTTACTTTAATTGAAACACAATAAAATGGAGAAATTAGTAAACCTATTAAATGAGTATGATAAATCGGAAAATGTTAATGCATATAGATGGGAGATAGAATGAGGAGATATTATTTGATATAATAGATTCCGATGAGGATATGAAACAATAAATGTATCAGAAAGTGTAATTATCAGTAAATGGTATGAGTTTATCAAACGACTTGTTGATAATAATAAGATAGACACAGGCTGAAAAATTACAGAAGATTTAACGTATCAATATTTTCAAATACCAAGAAAATATTTTAGATGAGGGAAATACGCACGTTTATCAGAAGAAATGAATGATATATTTTATCATAGAATACTTGCTTGTTTATCAATACAAGATAAACCAATAGAATTTTTAATTTCTATATTAAAATAAGATGACTGTAAAAGAACTTATAAAAGAATTAGAGAAATATGACTGAAAAATGAAAGTATATGTTTATGACCGAGAAGACCAAACATACGATGATAGTTTTGAATTTAAGCAACAGGTAGAATCTTTTATGATATGAGAAGACTGAAAACCTATTGCGAGCAGGATAGATAAAGATTATGAATTTGCAAAGCAAAGCACTAAAGAATGGAAGAAAGTTGTTCATAAAGATATTTTAGTTATTTATGCAGATTATTAAAAATGAATTGAAAGAATATTATAAATGGGAAAAGTATTAGAGAATTAGCTGAAAGAATAAATAAGATATATAAATTGAATGAACACTTTAGTTATGATTATAAGAGAATATTGGTAGAAGAAGAAATTATCAGTTCATTAATGAAAATAATAAAAGAAAGTGATTGATACTTCCCGATAAAATCTGTGATTAATTATTTCAAAGAATTAGAAAAGAATTATTAAAAAGGAGAGCCGAAGCTCTCCAAGTAGAAAATAACCCTCTTACCTGTTATATTCTACAATAAGCACTTTATCTATTTACAAACGAATTACAAATGGAAATTGTAGAAAGTTATAATAAGACTGAATTGTCAGAAATGGAAAACACTCCGTATAGTAGAATTGATAAGGATAGAGATTTTTTTATCCCTATTAAAATCATTACAGCTCAGTCAAGAGCTACTAAAAGATGATTCACTATAAGATATGTAAAAGTAAAAGATATAAAGGAATATCTGAAAGATAACAAACATATAAAAAGGTATTGCAAAAGGAAATAATATTCCTACTATGAATGTAGGACTAACAGAAAATCTTATAGGACCTCTATTTATATAGAGGTGTTTTCATTTAATGAAGAAAAAAACGAAAAAGCTAACAAGACAAGATTATATAAAGGAACTTGATTGAGTTTTTTCAAAGTTTATTAGACTAAGAGATTCTAATGATAGATGAATAGTTGTATGTCCTCTATGCTGAACAAGAATACCACGAGAAAAAGCTCAAAATATGCACTTTGTAAGTAGATGAGTAATGAAACATAGATACGATGAAAAGAATTGCCATGCAGGTTGTATGAGATGTAATGTAATATTGAATGGAAACTATATCGCTTATACAAGGCGAATGCAAAAAACCTATTGAATCAGTTATGTAGATAGATTGATTGCAGATAAATGACCTTACAAAATACCTACTCCAATGTTGGTTGATATGATTCATTATTATCAATGAAAGGTTGATAAGTTAATGATAAAAGATGCCAAAGGACAGATTCTTCAGTTAAGAAGATAATTTTTATTTTTTACAAAAAAATGTTTAGAGCTACAAAAGAGTTCAAACGGGATATGGCACACAGGTTGCCAACTCATTGAGGTAAATGCTTCAATGTACATTGACACACTTACAAAGCATTGATTACAATTCAATGAGAAAATCTACAGGGAGAATGAGTAGAAACTTGAATGATTAAAGACTTCTCAAACTTCAAACCTATTAAGGATTGGATAGATGAAAACCGAGACCATTCTTATGTCGGAGTTTGTAATGATGAAGTTTTAGATTTCTTACAAAGTAAAAAATTCAGGACTTATACAATGAAAGAAAATCCAACGGCAGAGAATATGAGTAAGTTATTGTATGAAAAAGCAAAAGAACTGCTTCCAGGTGTTGAAGTTAATAAAGTAGTAATCTATGAAACTCCAACTTCATTTGCTGAATATTCAGCCACAAACGACCTACCGTTTTAGTTTATAAAAATCACAATGCAGGAAGAAATAAGAAAAATTCTCCAATACTTAGGAGAGGACATTACAAGAGAATGACTTTTAGATACTCCAAAAAGAGTTGAAAAGGCTTATTGAAAACTATTTGAGGGGTATAAACAAAAACCTGAGGATATAATGACAGTATTTGAGAATGAAAGTAAAGTAGACCAGATTGTATGATTGAATGATATTGAATTCTATTCATTCTGTGAACACCATATGCTTCCATTCTTCTGAAAAGCTTCTGTATATTATATTCCTTCAAAAAAGATTTGCTGAATCTCAAAATTAGCAAGGATAGTAAATATCTATGCAAGGAGATTACAGAATCAGGAAAGACTTACAAAACAGATAGCAGATACTATTGAAAAATTACTTAAACCAAAAGCAGTTGCTGTTATCCTTGAATGAAAACATTTCTGTATGATAGCAAGATGAGTAGAGAAACAAAACTCTATAATGAAAACTTCTGATTTAAGATGAGCTTTCAAAAAAGACTGAAAAGCAAGACAAGAATTATTTAACCTTATCAATAAATAGAATGATACTTGCAGAACCTATATTCCTTTCACTTCAATGAGAATGACCTCATACTTGAATGCCAAGTATATTTGTCAGATTTTACTGATGTAATTTATGCTGTAAATGGTGTGATAGTAGATATGCAGTAGATAATCCTGAAAGTATAATCAATACAACGGTTGATGAGGTAGTGAAAGAAATAAAGAAATTGAATTGTCATAATATTGTTTTCACAGGTTGAGAGCCTACTTTATTCCATAAAGAAATTCAAGAAATACAGGATAAGTTATGACGAGATAATTATACATGGGAAATAGAAACGAATGGAAGTACTCCAATTAGAAATAAATTCCAACAAATTAATATTTCTCCAAAATTAAGCAACAGTTGAAACGAATCTTATGAATTAAAAGCATTGAATGAATTATCACTCTGTGCTGTTTATCCTATAAATATTTGTTTCAAATTTGTAGCAAAATGAAAAAAGGATTTCAAAGAAATTCAAGAATATATTAAAAAATACGATATTTTCAAAGAAAGAGTTTACATAATGCCTGAATGAACTGATTATGAAAGTCAGTTAAATAAGGAAGTATTACAATTCTGTTTAGATAACGAATATCGTTATTGTCAGAGAATGCATATTCTTTTATTTGGTAATCGCATAGGTGTATAATGAATAAAGAAAAAGCTGTAGTAGTAATAAGTGGTTGATTAGATTCAACTGTATTACTTTATAAGATTATTGATGAATGATATGAGCCTTATGCTATATCTTTCAACTATTGACAGAAACATTCTAAAGAATTGGAATGTGCTAAAAAAACTTGTGAATATTTATGAGTAAATCACAAAATAATTGACGTATCTTTCTTGAAAAATTTATTAGATAGTTCTTTATTAAATGATGATGAAGAAATACCTGAATGAGATTATAAGGAAGAAAATATGAAATCAACAGTCGTTCCAAGTAGAAATTTAATATTCAGTTCTATTGCTATTGGATACGGACAAAGTATTGGTGCTAAGATAGTAGCTCTTGGAGTTCATTGAGGAGACCATACAATTTATCCTGATTGTAGAGAAGAATTTATAGATAAATTAAACGAAGTAGCAAAGATTAGTGATTGGCATTACATAGAATTGTATTGTCCTTTTGTAAATATTTCAAAAACAGACGTTGTAAAAATCTGAAAGGATTTGAATGTAGATTTTTCTCTTACTTGGAGTTGTTATAAATGAGGAGAAAAACCTTGTGGAAAATGTGGTACTTGTACTGAAAGATTAGAAGCATTCAGAGATAACTGAATGGAAGATGTTTTAGATTATAATTAAAATAACAATGAGTGATACAACAAACCTTACAAAATTAGGTAGTAATACTACAAAATACACTTATGAAAGTCCTACAAAAGATACATTAGAAACTTTCAAAAATTTACACCAAGATAGAAATTACTTAGTTCCTTTTTATTGCTCAGAATTTACTTCTCTTTGTCCTAAAACTTGACAACCTGATTTCGCTGAATTACATATAATGTATGTTCCAAGAGATTTAATGATAGAAAGTAAATCATTAAAACTATACTTATTCTCTTTTAGAAACTCCTGAGAATTTCACGAAGATGTATGTAATAGAATAGTAAATGATATAAGAGATAAAATAAATCCAAAATACATACTTGTATATGGGGATTTCAAAGTAAGATGATGAATAGCAATCAAACCAGTAATAGAATATGTTGCTGATGATTTTGATAAAAAAGAAGTAGAGTTCAAAGTAAATACATATTTTACAATGAATAATAAATAATATGAGATATGTAATTGCTTGAGCTAAGAACAATGCTATGCACCTGTATAAGAAATACTGATTTACTAATTTTCTTATCACTCAATTAGATAAGAACTCAATAAAAACATTCTTACCTTTATTATGAGAATGAGATAGTATTATTGTTGATAGTTGAGCTTTTACTGTATGGACTAAGTGAAAACAATTAGATATTGATGAATATGCTCGTTTTTGTATGCAACTTCATGCACAATATGGAAATAAATTAGAGATATATTATGTCAATCTTGATGTTATTCCCTGAGAATTTTGAAGAAGACCTACTTCACAAGAGATAGAAGATAGTGCAAGAGAATCTTATGAAAGATTTCATTATTTACAGAAGAAGTATCCAATTAAACGAATGCCTGTATTCCACCAACACGAAAGATTTGAGTGGCTACAAAAGTATATAGATGAATGAGTTGATTATATATGAATTTCTCCTGCAAACGATTTAAGACCTGCTGAAAGATTAGCACGGTTAAAAATGGTATTTCATAAGTATCTTATTCCAAGCTGAAAGAAAATAAGAACTCACGGATTCTGAATAACTACATATTCAGTTATTAAAGATATTCCTTTCTTCTCTTGTGATTCTACTTCACGATTAAGTTGATGAAGATTTAATTCTTATTTCAGATTCTATAATTGAAAACGAGAAAGCTGTAATGCACAAGCAATAAGAAAAAAGTTATGAATTGACTTAGCAAAATTGCCAACATTATGAAAACGAGAATACAATCTTAGGGAAATATCAAAGATGATAAAATATGTAAATACTTTACAGAAAGTAAAAAATTTAACTTATTATGAATAACAATGTGAAGTATCAAAAAGTTTTGAGCCTTATACAATACAGTATGATGAGGAGAATGAAGTAAATGTTTATATCCTACAAGATTAGACACTTATTGACAAGGTTGTTCTCATAACTGTAAATATTGCTATGCGAGAGCATTATTGGATTTTAGAGGATTACGACATCCAAACAATCCAAAATTTATAGACCTAAAAGAAGCATACAAAATTATAGCAACAGAAATTCCAAAAGGACAAATAACAAGACTCTGATGAATGACTGATTGTTTTCAGCCAGTAGAGAAAGTTCATAAGATAACTTACAATGTATTGAAAGCATTTAATGCTTGTAAGAAAGGATATCTTATAGTGACGAAATCAGACTTAGTAGCTACTGATGAATACATAAAAGTATTAGATAAAGACCTTGCTCATATTCAAATAACAATTACTTCAACTAACGATGAATTATGAGCTACTTATGAAAATGCTACAAGAATGTCTGATAGAATAAAAGCTGTAGAAAAATTATGGAGTTTATGATATGACGTTCAGATAAGACTTTCTCCTTACATTCCACAGTATGTAGAAGTAAGCAAAATCAATGATATTAAATGTGATAAAATCATTGTAGAATTCCTAAGAGTAAATCACCGAATCAAAAAACGATTCAATATAGACTATTCAGATTGGACTTATTCTGAATGATGATATATGCACTTACCATTAGAAAAAAAAATCCAACTCTTATCAAAAATAAAGAAAAAGGAGATAAGTGTATGTGAAGATGTTGAAGCTCATTACCAATATTGGAAAGAAAACTTCAATTTCAATTCAGAAGACTGTTGTAATCTGAGAAAATAACATTTATTTTTTAATCCAAATTGAATGAAAATTATTGAAAAATCTCTCAATTCATTAATTCCGTATGAATTTAATAATAAAATTCATGATGAAACACAAATAAACCGTATAGCAAATTCTATAAAAGAATTCTGATTCTTACAGCCAGTAGTTATTGATAAAAATAATATCATTATCGTATGACACGGTAGAGTAGAATGAGCTAAGAAATTATGATTAGATAAAGTTCCTTGTATCCAAGTAGAAGACTTAACAGATGAACAGATAAAGAAATACAGAATCCTTGATAATAAATTAAATGAATCAGAATACGACTTAGCAAACTTAAAATTAGAATTAGATAGTCTTCCTGATTTGAATATAGGAGATTTAGAACTATCAGTAAGCACATTATTCCCTGAATTTGATGCACCTGAATTCAATCCTGATGATTATGTAGATGATTTCTGAGGTAGTAAAGATAAAGGAGTAAGCCTTACTGTAATAGTAAATGATGAGGCAGAATTAGATATGCTAAAAAAAGACTTAACAGAACTTTGATATACTAATTGGAAATAATGCAAAAGAAATACGACCGACAAGCATTGAAATTAGAATTCTTCCAATCAGAGATAGATGAGGTATTTGAATTTCTAAAACGAAAATACGGCGAAAAGTTAGCGAAAAGCAGTATGAAAAATAAATGTAAAGGTTGGTCCAAGGAAAAACAGGAATATAAAAACAAGATATTAGAGAAAGCATTGGAAAAGAGAGCTAAAGAAGAAGCTAAAAGTTTGGAAATACCTATTGACCAATTAATGAAAGCAAAAAAAGCCGTTATCTCATTATTTATGAATAAGCTAAACAAAGTATTAGCACAACAAAAAACAGATGAGAATGCTGATTTCAATGTAAAAGAATTTGAGAAAATCTTAAAGGTTATCAAGACCGAATTAGGAGAACCAACAAATATCTCCAAAACCGACGCTACTATTAAAACAGAGCCTATTGATGAATCTTTATTGATACAAAATTAAATGAAAGAGGAAACTTTAATCAGAATAAGAGCATACTTACAGAGTATAAAGCCTATGTTCATTGATTGAAGTGTAAGGTTAGTAAGCGAAGATTGAATAATCAAGATAACTTATAAAGACCACTTCATAGATTTTACCGTGAAAGAAAAAGTAAATAGCGAAGATAAACAAGCATTCAATAGAGTCAGAATTTTCTGTTTCAATGCTTATTATGATTATGAATGGGATTGAAAGGAAATGAATTCCGAACAAATCGGAAGATTACTATGATTAGATTGAAATGCTGTAAGACAACAACTCAAAAGAACTTTTAAGAAACTATGAAAATATGGAAAGCCTTTTCTATCAGAAAAAGAATAGATTACAAATCTATAAGATAATTAATAAGGAACAGGTTGAAGTACCATTTCAAAGAAATCCTGCTCAAGTAATTTTGGAAAAAAGGAAATGTGAATTAAGAGAAAAATATTGAAGAATCAGATTAATCATTCTAAAAGGTAGACAGATGTGAATATCTACTAATGAAGCAATATCCTGATTAGATGATGCAATTATGTATTCTAATCAGAATATTTGAATATTAGCACAGGTAGATAAAACAAGAGCAGAGTTATTTGATAAAGTTAAAACAGCTTATACAAATCTTCCTGAATGTATAAGATTAAAAGACTGAAAGATATGGAGAAAACCTGCAACAAAATATTCTACAAAACAGGAATTAGAGTTCTTAGATAACCATTCAAAGATAGCAATTATTACTGATTCAAGATGATGAACTTGGAGTAAATTACATATTTCTGAATTTGCTTTTATAAATAATGCTACTGAATTATTGGCAGGAACTTTACCGTCAGTTCCTAAAAATTCTGATATTATTATTGAATCAACAGCAAACGGATACTGAAACGAATTTGAAATGTTATGGAATAAATATTACTGAAATGATAGTTATGAATGGAGCTGTATATTCTTATGACGGTGGATTATGCCTGAATATTGCTTACCAGTAGAAGAATGAGAAATAGTTAAACTTCCAAAAGAATTAGAGCATTTAAACAAACCAATGATAGATTGAACTATCCTTACTGAATGACAAAAGAAATGGTATTTGAATATGTTTAATGCTTATACAAATCCTGATTATGCTTTTCAAGAATATCCAAGCACTCCTGAGGAAGCATTTATGAATACAGGAACACCAGTATTCAAAACAACTGTAATTAAAAATCTTATTACTCCTGAATATACAGAAGATGATATAATTCCAGATTTAAGGATTTATAGAAAGCCACCTGAATGACAAGTAGTAATTGGTTGAGATACTTCAGCAGGTGTTCTTGGTTGAGATTATTCTTGTATAATAGTAAGGGATAGAGAAACGGCTGAATTATTGGCTTGTTATTATTGATATACAGACCCTTGAGATTGATTATGTAAAATAGTAGATAGATTAGTGAATTTATGATACCGATGAAGAATAGGAGTAGAGAAGAATAATACCTGATATGCTTTCTATACTAAAGCTAAGGAATATGATTGGTATAGTTTATGCTATATTACAAATACAGTAGATAGAACTTATGATAGACAAACACAGGAAATCTGATGGATAACAAATGCTAAAACAAGACCGATTCTTATGGAAGATTATAAAGTAGCAATCAATCAATGATTTATAACTGAATCAGATGAAAGAGTTATTAAGGAAATGCATACATTCATTTACAATGAAAAAATGAAAGAAGAAGCACAAGTAGGATATCACGATGACGGTATAATGACCGATAGTATCTGTTGGCAAATGAGAAAATATCCTCTTGCTGAATTCTAAAAGTGAGAAAAAATTCCGAGATTTTCTTTCATTTTGAATTATAAATTATTCTAAAAATAACACTTTGAAATATTTGATTATTATACAAAACAGTTTTATATCACACCACTAAGGAATGGAAATAAATAAAAATCTCTCATTATTTAGAGAATTTCTAAAACAGAAGCACAAATATGCTATTATATATGCTAATCAAACAAGTCAATTCGCAGAAAAGAATTATAGAAAAAAAGCCTTTACTATTAAATCAGACTTAGCTCACGATTTTGATAAAGATGAGTACTTATACATTCCTGTAAATCTATGAAGAGCTATTACAAGAATATTCAAGGATTATGTTATCGGTATGTGATTCTCAGTAGATTTCTGAAATGATGAAAAGAATGATAAATTTGTGGACTTAGCTGATAGTATTCAACTAAAATTAATATTAGATGAAGCAATATCAGGACAAAGTGCTATTTGATATTCTATTGTAAGAGTAAGAAAAGACCCTACGGAAGATTTACCAAGAGTAGAGTTTATTCCACTTCCAAATTATTGTGCCAATATGCAATGATTATGAATAGGAGATAAATTTGAGGATATTAAAGAACATTTCATTTTCTCCGTTCAGAAAGATGAAAATGGTAAAAGATATATGTATGTAGATAGATATGAGAAATTAGCACCTATAGTTTGACCTGATTGAAAAATCGTAAAAGGTTGGATGTGATATTACTGAGAAAAATGGGAATACAATAAAGACTTTGTATTCAAAAATAGAGTAGAGGAATGAGTAGAAGAATATCTTGAAGATTTACCTTTATTCATATTCAATAACGACCTTACTAATCCAAATGTAGTAGATGAAATGGATACTAAGGTTATTCAGCAGAAATGATTTGTTGGAGAAATTCCAAGATACTTCAATCAATCTGATTACGTTGACTTAGCAGATTTATTCCAAGAGATAAATGATAGGTGAAGTCAGATTTCAGTTGAAATGATTAAAAACCTTACAAGTAAAATGTCAGTTCCTGCTTGATTTAAGGACGCAATTAATGCTCAAAAATTAAGACAAAAAAAGGATTGAAAAGAATTTGTAGATAATCCTGATTTCTTAATCCATAATCCATGAGAACAACCTGCTCAGTATATTACAAAAGATGCAGAATATTTGAATATGACATTAGATAAATACATTCCAATGATATTAAAATATATCTGATTTGTAGCAGGAATACCAAGTGCTTTAGTATATAATGCTGTATTCTGAGGAAATGCACCTGTATGAACTACTGATAAAGAATGGCAAGTATTCTTTTCAAGGATAGATTCTAAACAGCAAAGAATATATAGTCAATTACAAAGAATGTTCGTATTATTGATGAAATATTTATGAGAAACGGTTGAATTGCCAACTATCAGATTCAAAAGACCTGCTGTATATGATATAAATGAAAGAACAATGACAGCTATTCAACAAATAAATGCAGGAATTCTATCAAAAGAAAGTGCTATTGCTTATATCCGATGATATGATGAAGTGGAGGTTCAGGAAGAATTAGACAGAATCAATCAACAGGAAAAAGATGCTTATGCAAGATACCAAGCAAACAATAACTTTTTAGATAATAACGAAGAAAACGAAGATGAGTCTTCAACGGATTAGTATATTTGAAAATGATACTCCAATGGGAGAACAGGTAAAAAATTCTATTACTGAGATATGAGAAAAGCCTTGAAAGTTCTGTAAGTTCTTTCGGTTTTTCTTTATTCAGATTTGTATTGCTATTATGTTATTAGTATTCAGTATTTTATTGCCTATACGAGTTTTGTATGGATAGAAAAGATTATTTAACAAAGATTACAGCAGAAGATAAATATTTGATAAAGCTATTCCAAGAAGAAGTGGATAGAATAAATTTGTTATACTTAAAAGCTATTCATTCAAACGATATTACAAAAGCTAACCAATTATTAAAACAGATAAGAAAAATCAATAATCACTTAGCACAGGAATATTGAAAACGAGCAGAGGTAAGATTACCACAGGAATATGTAAAAGGTAGTTCTTATATTGATAATGTTATAGAAGCTGATTCAATATCTATACAAAACTTAACAAATGAGGTAGTAAAATCTTACTTAGATGAATTATGACCTATTCATATAGAAGCAGTAAATGCTCTTGTAGATAATTCTAAAAACTATGTAAAAGCAAGTCTTGATTGAATGGAAAGACAAGCTCTTACAATGTTAAATGAATTACAACAAACTCAGGTTAGAGAACAATTAGCGAAAGGAATAATAAGCTGAGAAGCAAGTAGCAATGAAAGGTTAGTAGATTATTTTACAAGCCAATGAATATCCTGATTTAAAGATAGAGGTTGAAAATACCGAAGTATAGATAGATATGTGGATATGCTTACAAGGACAGAAACAGCAATAGCAAATACTCAATGAACAATCAATAGAGCATTAGAATTATGAATAACAAAATTCTGAATAGTAGAAAGACCTGATTGTTGTGAAGTATGTGCTGAAATGAATGGAGATATAGTAGATATAAGAGATTGAGTTGTAGAATTACCCCCATTTCATCCTAACTGTAGAGGATATATCGTAGCAATAGTTGATGAAGAAGAATGGAGAAATAGATTAATAGAGCCTGAACAGATTAATCAGATAGAGCAACCAACAGAAGAATTTAAACTAACAAATGAGATGAAAGAAGACCAATATATACAGAAAGCAATAAGCACTATAAATAAAAAATTCAGGAATAAAGAACCTGAAATCTGATATGATAATGCTGTGGCTGTTAGTTCTTTTTCTACGGAATTGTATAAGTATTGGAATAAGTGGATAAGATGAGAAGATATAGACGCAGGTTTTTATCCTCAATTAACAGAATCCGTAACGAATACAATTTCAAAATATTCTACCTTATGTAAGGAAACATTATACCGTTGAACACCGTTACCTAAAAATGTATTTGATGAAATGGTTGCTACTAAAAAATATTCAGATAAATGATTTATGAGTTTTAGTACATCAAATTTAACAGGAATAACTTATGCAAATAATAACCGTTATTGAGATAAAGTGGCAGTAGTATTTGAGTTAGAAAACTGAAAATGATTAGATATGTCACCATATACAGTATATTCTCACGAAAATGAAGTTTTATTAAATAAGGATACCTCTTTTGATGTATTAAGTATTGAAAAAAATGGTTTCTTTTATAAAGTGAAAGTAAGGCAAATTTAGTTTTGTTCTGTTATAGAATGATAGAGATTGAATGATTTAAGATATACAAAAATACTATTAGTGTAGCTAAAGTTATTTCTCCGAAAGGAGAAGAATATCTTATTGATATAGACTACTATAATAATTTAGTAAAAGGAGATTATCCTACAAGATTAGATTATGAGAATGCTGTTGTTGAGAAATTACCAAAAGAGTTGCCGTTAGAGGTTAGAAAATACATAATATTCTCCTATATTTGAGATTTCTAAAAGCAGTTATTACCTATTAAAAAGAAGTGTTATTAAAGAAAAAAATAACACTTTTTTGTTTTTGGTTATATTACCTGCTGTTTTAATTTATTAAACACTTCAAACGATGAATCCATTCAGAAAAAGAATGCACAGAGCTTTCTTTGAAGAAAACAAAGATGGTGGTGCATGAGGAACTACTGATTCTGAGAATAAAACTCCTGACTCAGAAACAGGTAAAGAAGACAAAAAGGAGGATAACAATATTCCTTATGAAAGATTTAAGGAAGTAAATGATAGAATGAAAACTGCTGAGGCTGAATTGCAGAAATACAAGGAAGCTGAAACTAAAAAAGCAGAAGAAGAATCTATCAAAAAGTGAGAATACGAGAAAGTATTATCACAAAAAGACCAAGAGATTGCTTCTTTGAAAAAGGAACAAGAAACTTGGAAAGCAAGGGAAACCGCCGTATCAGAGAGGAATACTCAAAGAATGGCTGACCTTGAAAAGAAATTCGGTGATAAACGAAATGATGTCAAAGTATTAGTAGATGATATTTCTGACCCTTTCGTGCTGAGTAGTAAATTAGACTCTTTAGATAAAATGTCAGCGACTACTACTTCAAAAGCACCTGAATGATGAAGTAAAATTCCATGAGGAAGCTCTGAATCAAGAAAGGAAGAACTTATGAAGAAAGCAGAAAGTTGAAGATTAACAGCTAAGGAAAGAACTGAATTGCTACAATATGCTAATGCCGAAAAATAAACTTTTTATTCTTATTTTACAAGAAAATGGCTTTACATTTATCAAGTGATTTTAACCTTAAAGAATGGGTGTCTGTTGTTCTTTTACTTACAAGAGAAGTAGCACCTTTATTAGAAAGAGCTGAAAGATGAAGTAATGTAGAAGCACCTACAATTACTTATTATGCTCAAAAGAAAGTAGCAAAAGAAGGAACTGTAAAAGCAAGTGCTTCTGCTTCTGCTACTTCAATTTCAGTAGATAACGAATTGTGAGCAAGATTATCTGCAGGATATTTGCTTATGATTGGAGATGAAAGAATTATGGTTACTGCAAAAACAGCAGGAGAAAATGCTACTACATTAACTGTAATTCGTGGTTGGGGAAATACTCCAGCAAGTGCTATCTCTGAAAATGCTATAATTAAGATTCTTTCAAAAGCTGAATCTGAATTCAAAATTACTGAAGATTATAAAGCATTCGGAGAAGAAGCCTTCTCTAATACTGTTCAGACTTTCACTAAGTCTATTTATGTTACTAAAGAAGCAGCTGCTTATAAACATAAGACTAAGGAAGACTTATTGAATGATGAAAGAGAAGCTAAATTCAACGAGCAACTTAGAGAAATCAACAAGACTCTTTATTACTGAGTATCTGTATTAGATTCTACTACAGGAGAAGTAAGAAAGACAATGGGTTGATGGAAAGAAGCTATCAATAAAGCAGGTGGATTTATCCTTGACGCACAAGGAACAATCTCAGAAGATGCTATTGAAAATGTTTTGCTTGGATTAAAGCAAAGAGGTGGAATGCCTGAAGCAATCTTCTTAAATTCTGCAACTAAAAACTTCTTCAGAAAAGTATTTAGAAATAAATTCATCGTTGAAGATAGACATAATCAAGGAGCAGGAACAAGACTTTCTTACTTCACTTCTGATGTTTTAGGAATAGACTTGCCATTCATCATTGATGACGCTATTGAAACAGGAGATGTATTTATCGGAGAATGAAGACCAGTAGTTCACGTAATGGTTGACCCTGAAGAAAATGTAGATGTATTATTTACTAACTACCGTGAGCCAACTAATTCACAAGTAATAGATGAAACTATCAAAACAACTATTACTGCTGAATTTAGAGAAGCTTCAAAAGAGGCTTTCATTACAGGAGCTTATTCTGCAAATTGGGAAGCACCTGCTAAGAAAGTAGAAGTAGTAAATACTACTGATGCACCAGTAAATACTAAAGAAGTTCAATAATCATTGAGGGAGAAATCCCTCTTTGATATTTTAGTTTATATATAAAGAAATAATGGCTTTATATGAAATAACACAGGATTGTCGTATTGCTAACAAAGAATATCAGAAATGAGATGTAGTTAGTGATACAGAGGTTGGTTGATTCTATCCTACTGTTATGACACCTACTAATTGACAACCTAAGAAAGTTAAAGAGGAAGAAAAATCTGAATTAACTGATGAGGAAAATGTTAAAGTGGAGGATGAGGTAGAAGAAAAACCTGCCAAAAAACAACGGAAAAGAAAATAGTTTTATATCAATATGTTATTAACTAATGACTCTAAATGCACCATTGAATCCTTGACATATGATTCCAAACTCTATGGAAGTATTCATAGCAAAGAAATGGAGCGATAACTTCTTACAGTTAGGTTTCTATAAAGACCAATCACTTGCTAATGCAGGAGAAACTACAGAAGATGTATACTCAAACTGAAAAATCAAAAAGATGAAAGATTGAGATAAAATCACTGTAAGTATTACTCCTCACGAATTGACAGTTGAAAAACTCGCAATTCTTCAAAGTGGTTTAGTAGAAGTTCATCCTTGAACTGTTAGTGCTGAAGTAGAATATTGGAATCCAGGAGAATGGAGTTTTGATAAGGATATAATCCTACAATACTCTAATGCTGATTGAAGTGCTATTGAACCAACTTCAATTACTGCTTTAATTAATTGAAGCGAAGTAGCTCTTACAAAAGATACTGATTACCAGATAGGAGCTACAATGTTCTGAGCAACTTATATCAAATTGCTTACAGGAGAAACAGGAGCAAAATTAGATGCTAATTCTCCAACTTCAGTAAGATTAACAATTACTTATTCATCAACAAATGCTAATGCTAAGGTTATGGACCATAAAGCAAATGCTTTGGCTGAGCCTTTCGTAATGGTATTGAAGAATGAATACAAGTATAATGGAGAAACTAAGAAAATTACTACTTACTTAGATAATTGTCAAGCAAGTAAAGCAACTATTCAGCAAATAGCTGATGATGATGATACAACAGCTTGATTCCCTGTAGAAATTACAGGTACAGTTATTAAGCAGGATTTTGAGTGATTCTCTTTGACTTCAGAATAATATAAACTAAACGAAGAAGACAGGAAGTGGTTTGATATAATCACTTCCATAAAATAGCATACAGGTTTTCTTCGTTTGCCTGTGTGCTTTTTTATAAGATAATATCAATAAAATGGCTATTAATTTACAAGACTTTCTAAACTGATACAAACAATCAGAAGTAGTATTGTGAGAAAATAAATGGGTATTCAGAGAGCCTAAAATGAAAGATATGAATGGTAAAATAAATGTTCAGGAAATATTAAGGAATAATTGTTTTGAATGAGATGTAGATAAATTTTTTGATATAGTGAATAATGAATTATCAAAATCACAACAGACAGAACTTATTAAAAGCATTCTTTCGGAGTTGGGTTTAGTTTAGGGGCTTCCGATAATGGTGCTTATTGAGAAGCCGTTTCTGTTTATACAATAGCTGTATTAATGCACTACTATTGATTCAGTAAAGAGGATATTCAAGAAAAAAGACCAAGTGAAATATCAACTTTATTAGAAATGGTTGGTTGTATAAAAAATCCTGAATTACTGAATAAGTATAAGGAACTGAAATTTAATAGTGAGTTTGAATTTGAGCAATACCTATTAAACAATATGAGATTTATATAAGGAAGTGTTTGAAAAATAACACTTTCTTTTTTTTGATTATATTACAATTACTTTATGAAATAATAAAAAATCTGAATGAGTTATAATAAAATAATGGCATACAAGGTTGAGTATAACGGATTGAGGTTTCTTAATTCTCCAACTCATATTGAGGAATGATGAAGCCTTGTATTAAAAGAATTCAGTTTTTTTGAGGTAGCGACACAATCTAAAACAGAAAAATATGCGATTCAGCATTGAGAATATGTAAGTCCTACTATGATGAAAAATAGGAGAATAAGAATATTATTTGATATAATAGCACACAATGAAACTGAAAGACGAGCTTTATTAAAAAGAGTTCAGAGAGCATTTACTCCTGAACTGAATCCAAGTCCATTCAATGAAAAATTATGGAAAAATTTATCTTTCTTAGATGTAGATTGTAAAGAATGGAATTGCAAATGTCAGGTATTACAAGGGATACAATTATCAGATTTTGCTAATGAGAAACGAGCAGGAGTAAGTGTAGAACTTATAACTGATAGTCCTTATTTCACCTCAACTCAGGAATATTCATTTACAACAAGGAATACTTTAATGTGAGTAAAATTACCTGTTAAATTACCTTGTAAATGGCAATATTTCAAATGAGCTATAACATATAATGGAGTAGCAAATTCTCCTCTAAGAATAACTTTGAACATATTGAATACAGATAGTGAGTGTTATCCATTCAATAAGATAAAAATATTACACCAAACAGCTGATACGATAGAGAGTTTTCATTTAACAAATATTAGTGCCTTAGAATTAGAGGAATGAAATAAAATTATTATTGATACAGAAAAAAGGAGAGCATACTTAGAAAATAATAGCTGAATAACTGAAATTACAGGGTTGGTTGATTTATGAAGTATCCGACCTAACTTAGAGAACTGAGCAAATATTATTGCGATAGATACAGGAGTTTATGATGAATGTGTTGAAGCAATAATAAAACGAAATGATTTATTTTAATAAAGGATAGAAAAAATGGACATAACACCAATTATAACCGTAGCAGAATTGAAAGATTTAACGATGAATGAATCGTTAGTGAATTATTGCACGGAGAAAGAATCAGAAGCTCTTAAAATGATTTGAATAGTAAGCACAAAAGTGTGGAGTAAAATTGATAAGGAAATCTTCTATGATGAAGATACTGATTGATATATATTCCCTGATGATTTGAAAATGGCTGTGGCAAGTTTATGTGAATGCTATTATACATTCTGAGTTGTAGAGGGGAATAATAGTGCAAGTAAAAAGGTTGTTTCTGAAAGAATTGACGATTATTCTTATACTTATTCAGATAGTGATTATGCTTATACATTCTTCTGAATACCTACTGATAGTAATGTTATTGCTGTTATTGAAGCATATAGTGGAATCGTAGGAAAATGATATTGGAATATACATTTACATTAATTTGTTAGAAAAATGATACAAGATTTCTTTATTAATGAAGCTAAAATCAAGAAGCAAGGAGCAGTAGTTTATGCTAATTGAATAAGCCAAAAGACACAAGGGGAAGAAATAACGGTAAAATGTAGAATAAGCAGTTTATCTTATAAAGATTTACAGCTTCTTTCTGATACAGATAATATTTCAAGGAATGTAATGAAAATGTATGCAAATGCTAATGTAGAAATCTGAATGAAAGATATAATAGAATGGAATAATAAGGAATGGACTGTAATAGCACAATATCAACCACAAGATAAAAATAAGATTCATCATAATAAATATTTTATAAAAAAGGTAGAATAAAATGAAATACCGAGTAGATAATATAGATAAGGTTCTTGCAGATGTAGAAAAAAAATCCTGAAATGCTTTAGAAAAAGTATGAATGCACCTTGAACAAAAATTAAGACAAGAGGTAAAAAAAGATAGTTATGATACAGGACATTTAGCAGAAAGTATTACAACTCAAAAAGTAAGTAATGAAAAAGTGGTAGTTTGAACTAACCTTGAATATGCTCTAATAAGAGAGTATTGAAGAAGACCTTGAAAATTCCCTCCACTTCAAAGCCTTGTAGGTTGGAGTGCAAGGAAACATATTATAAGCTGATGAGTAACAAGTAGATATGAAGATTTACATTATACAGATAAAGGTAAGATATTCATAATAGCAAGAGCGATAGCTGTGAATTGAATAAAATGAAAACATACCTTTGAAAGAGTAATAAATGCAGAAAAAGACAAATTTACAGATTTATTTATAAAATATTATCAATGATAACACCTGACCGACCAAAAGCATTACAAGAATATTTACTCTGATTATGATTAGCTGATAGAGTAGGATTTCTAAAAGTAGAAGCAGGAGATTGACCTGCAATAGTTTTTAATGAATGCGAATGGTGATATCCTGACCTTGTCCAAGATTATGAAAAGTGAGTAGATATATTCCCTGTATTAATTGACGTAGTAGTAAAATACGAGGATTATAAAACAGGATATGATATAAGGTATAAGATAAGAGAGGAACTCTGAAAATTTAACGGAGAATTGTCTAATGATTGGGAATGAACTATTGCTTTTAGACAATTTTTATCTCCAAGTTATAATCACGACACAAACGAAATAGTTTTGTGATGAATTTATCTATTAAAACAAAACTACGATTATGCTGACAATACAAATTAAGAATTGAGATAATGAGGTTGTAGCCGTTATCAATAATATTTATTCATTAGAGGTAAATGATGAAGTGAATAAATGAGGGAAATTGAAAATAAAATTCCCTACTGAAAAATGGCTTCAAGAGAAACCTTTACAAAAAGGTTATAGAATTTCTATCACTTACTGATTAAAGATAGGAAAGGTTATCAAATTATTTGAATGATATATTACAGACGTAATTGTAAAAACAACAGAGGTAGAAATCAGAGCTGAGAATTGGTTAAGCTATTTACAATACAGAATGATAAGAAGCGATAGAACTTATACAGACCAAACTATTGCTGACGTAATTAGTGCTGTATATAATGAATTGAATACTACTTCTGAATTGCCTGTGGTATTATGATTAAATGATTGTCAGACTAAGATTACAAAAGATTTTAGTGCAGGAACGAGTTTTTATGATATATTAAAATACTGTTGGACTGCTAATAAAAATCTAATTTGTAGAATAGTTGATGCAGGAGAGTATCATTTCTTAGAATGCTCTGAGAATGCAGGAAATGTATTAGAATGAGTATGGGAATATGATGCAAGGAATACGGTATGAACTAATATTACAGATTGGAGTTGGAAAGATAGTATGGACCAATTCTATACATACATTCAAAATGAATGAGGGAATATAAATGACGATGAATTTGAAGAAAATATGAAATTAATTTTTGAGAAATTTGATAGTGATTGAGCCTTAAAATTACCAAGTGGAATTGCTATTCCAAGTATAAGTATAAGTAGAGATGTTGATTGGTGGAATTTTAATCCGTGAGATAGAAAATATGTAAGACTTATAACAGGATATGATTGGTTGCCTTTACAATATCTATGATTAATTCAGAGTAGGAAAGTAAACATTACAGCAAGTTGAGGAATAAAAGCTGAGGTAAAAATTTCAGAGGAATATAAAGCTGATACAAATATCCTTGACCTTGTACTTACAAACCTTAGAGGGAAGAAAGCAGGTTGAAATAACCAAGATATGACAAATTATTATACAAAATCTGAAACAACGGCGATTATCAATACGGCAGTAAGTTGAAAAGCTAATATAAACCATACTCACTTAGTAAGTCAGATTACAGATTTTGCACAAGCAGTAAGCAATCTTATAACAGAAGCATTAACTGATTATGTTACGGATTCTGAATTGAATTCAGCTTTAAGTGGTAAGGCTGATTCAGTTCATACTCATACTGTAAGTGATATTAATTGATTAGAAACAAGACTTTCAGGAGATGAAAGCAATATCTCAGATTTACAGACTGAGGTAAACAAAAAAGCGAATAAATCGGAAGTATATACTAAAACGGAGATTGATAATAAAGTTGAAACATTAGAGGATTCAATAGATTGAAAATCTGATGAAGGTCATACACACCAAATTTCAGACGTGAATGGATTGCAAACAGCATTAGAATGAAAAGCAAATTCAACTCATACTCACGGAATGAGTGATATTTCGTGATTAGATACGGCTTTGAATAATAAGGCTGATAAAAATAACACGTACACAAAAACAGAAACGGATAATTTATTATCTCAGAAAGCTAACAGTTCTCATTCTCACTCTATGAGTGATATAAACTGACTTTCTACTGAATTAGGAAATAAGGCAGATAAAACTCAAATTAAAAATTATGCTATTACAGAAGATATTGTTACGGTAACCAAAGATAGCACAAAATGAGTAGCACCTTATAGTACTTCTTATGGATATACTAACATAGATATTAATGCTAATGCAGGTATAGAATGGAAAGAATGAGCTATCTATACTTTTGTAGTAAATACTGAAATGGTAGTAGCGAGTGCAAATAGAAATGTAAGAGTGAGAATTTGAAACGGAGATTATATCCCTGTAATGTGAAGTAGCAGTAGTATTTTAGCAGGTAGTAGTTATTTTGCTAAGACTCAAACAAGAGTATTCGTATATAAAACTACATATCAAAGTGGTGGTGCTTTACATATGATAAATGATACTACATACTCCACAATGAGTGTAGCTGAATGAACGACAGGGACAGCAACGACAGGTAGAGTTATGAGAGCTGATTATCTCAAACAAATCATTCAACATTATATACCTACTGCACTAAGTAGCTTTACAAATGATACAAATTTTATTACAAATGCGGTAAATGATTTAGTTAATTATTATAAGAAATCTGAAACTTACACAAAAACAGAAGTAAATAATTTAATCTGACAGATAGTTTGATTCACGGTAGAAATTGTGCAGACATTACCAAGTACTTGAAGTAATTGAGTAATGTATTTAGTTCCTAACGGATGAGGAAATCCAAATAGTTATGATGAATATGTATGGGTAGCAAGTCAAAATAAATTTGAAAAAATCTGAACAACGGATATGGATTTGAGTAATTATATCCAAAAAACAGATAATTTGATAACGATAAATGGAGTAGCCTATAAATTCTGAGAAAGCTTAACAACTCCTGATACTACGTATGAAACTTTAACAGCTCAAATAATTCAGATAGGGACTGAAACGGTAGGAAAATTAATTAGTGCAAAATTATTAAAAGACGCCTTAGATAATGCAGTAAGCTGAAAAGCTGATACTGTTCATACTCACGAGATTTCAGATATAAATGGTCTAAGTACGGCTTTGAGTGGGAAAGCTAATGCTACACACTCTCATAGTATAAGTGATATTACAGGTCTTCAAACTGCATTGAATTGAAAAGCAAGTGCTGTTCATTCTCACGAAATTTCGGATATTAATTGATTATCTGAAGCTTTAAGTAATAAAGCAAGTTCGGTCCATTCTCACGAGATTTCTGAGATTAACTGATTACAAACAGCATTAAATGGGAAAGCTAATTCATCGGATATTAAAGATTCTACAATAACATTTAAGATTAATAATGCTACTTTTACAGGGAATAGTTTTACATTAAATCAATCAGAGGGGAAAACTATAAATTTACCAGTTACTAAAAGCACGGTTTGATTAGGGAATGTAGATAATACCTCTGATGCCAATAAACCTATTTCAACAGCAGTACAAGAAGCATTAAATCAAAAGGCAAACTCTGTTCATAGTCATACAGCAAGTCAAATAACAGATTTATCTACTGTATTATGAGATTATCTACCACTTACTTGATGAACTCTTACAGGAAATCTGACAGGACTTCAAGGAGTATTTACATTATTAAAGACTACAAGTGCTACCGAGCTTTCAAGCAGTCCTACGAAGATTGCTGTATTGGATAGTAACGGTTGGATTTCATACAGAACATTAACACACCTGAAAGAAGATTTAGCAATATGATGATGAAGAATCTGATTTCTTTATGATGATGAAGAAATTGGATATTTTATCACAGGACAAACAACGAATAAAACTATTGTAATCCCTAAAAGCTCAAGTCAATGAGAAGTAACAGAGAATTTCGTTAGAACAATGATTTTTGCCTGAGTAAAGGATTTTGATAATGTCTTTAGAGCTTCAAGTTGATTATACAGAATTCTAAATGCTATGGACGAAAATGATAATTTATGACTGACAGAATGAGAAGTATGGGAAGATTTGGTGAGCAGTTCTACTAGTATGAGTATGATTAGTCATTCATTTAGTGTAATGACTGCTATTGCGAGTAGTGAAATTGCCATGACTGAGCTTTTGAGTAATAACAATGCAGTAAAAGAGGTGAGTGAATGCCGGAACAGCATTTATATTATAGCAAGCAGTTCATTAGCAAGAGATATGTATTTGAATAGCGAATATTGAATAAATAATCTATTCAATTATATGCCTGCAATGGACGCATTCTTTATCGATAGTTCAACTAAGGTTTATCTAATAAACACCTACATAATGAATATTGTGAATAACAATGAATCATTACAAATGCTTTATTCGGACCCTGTCGTTGAATCTGCGATATCTAACAGCACAGAAGCTATAACTGCTATTGCTTGAAGTTATGATAAATTAGACATCGTTAAGGACGATACTGTTATAAGGTGAGCAATCGTTTGAAATAATGACGCTATTGTGCTTATAGCAAGTAATACGAGCAGGTTAAATCTTATGAAGTGATATTCAGATATTATGAATGCTATTTTTGAAAGCACTACAGCAGATAATGCTATATCAGATAGTGATTTTGTTGCACTATTGTCTGACACAACTTTATTGGACAGTATGATATCGTGAACTGCTTCTTGACAAAGGATAAAAACAGCAGACGAAGATATGATTATTCTTCCACCTGTTTTGAGTTATACTTGATTGACAGGTATAAATAGCTTTGAACAGCTTTCTGAAAACGAAAGTGCTATAGCTATCGTGGAGGCAAATCAAAATGCTATGAAACTTATAAATGCTAATGATTGAGCAAAATCTTGGATATCTCCTGAATATTTGTTTGAATACACTTGAACAATGCAGTACACAACAATAAAAATACCTTGAACTTATCTTATAAAATGTTGGTGAGCTTGAAGTAATACTGCTACCTGAGGTTATGCTGAATGAACAAAAGTTTTTGCTAAGAATGATAAAATAGCAATAGTGGTTTGACAAAGCTGAAGCACAACTTCGTGAAAAACATTCTGATTTTGATGAAGCTCAAACTATGGTTCAGATAGAGCTTGAGGTTGATTAAGTGGGGTGTTTACAGGGGATACAGAAGTTAGTTCTTCCGATTCAGCTAGAGCTTTAATTATAGCAGGTTGAGCCTGAGGTTGAAGTGGTAGGGGGGCAGGTTGAGCCTGAGGTTGAGAAAATTGAGCTACTTGAGTAAGTGGTTGATACGGAACTGTATGAGGTTGAGGAACTCAAACTTGACATTGAGGTAGTTGAAATGCTTGAGCTAATCAGTTTAATTGATGAGACGGTAGTTGAAGCTACTGATATTGAGGTTGAGGCTGACGATGGTGAGGAAATGCTTCAGTATGAGATAGGAGCGGTGACGACGATAAATGAGCAGGTTGAGGAAGTTGATACATATGAGGTGTGTCAAGTTGAAGTATGACTCAGTGAGGTTGATTATGAAACACTCAGCATTGAAAAGTTCAGATTATAAAACAATAGTAAAAAAAGACTACTCTAAATGGGGGTAGTTTTTTTAATCGCAATAAAAATAACGAAATAAAAAATCTGACTATACTGCAGTCAGCTTTATTTCGTATTATAAATAAATGAAAGCACTTATCTGAACTGATGAAAACGGAAATAAATTCCGAGCAAATCCTAAAAGAATGAATGATTATGTAAATTGTAGAATTGAATATAGAGAAGTAACTGAACAAGAAATTATTGATTTAAGAATCCCTACGGTATGGTGTGAAGTTCAAATTCCATTGAATGTTTTTGTTGGTAGCGAAAGAATCCAACAGAAATTAGCAATGCTTAACTTAATCTATGATTGATTAGATAGGAGAACAGTAGATTGAATAATCCACCTTACTCATATTGATTTGAATGACGTTCCTCAATTCTTGTCTATGGAAGAGTATCAACTATGTAAAGAAGCAGGAGTTATTTTTGATGAAAATATCGCAAATCTTTATGAAAATACTCTATCAAATGAAAATGAAGAAGAATCAGAAGAAGAAACAAGCGAATAATCTACGAGAAAGTATAGGTCTATTCGTAGCCTCAATCATTCTAACAATTATTCTATGACCGATATGAATAATTTATACAGGACGGAAAATTATAACAAGAATATTCAATCCTACACCAAACAGACCTATGGTTAAGATAATCTGATATGTAGCAAGTTTATTGAGGGGATTTGCTAAGTGAATGGACCAGTTAGGGAATAGTGTATGTAGAGATTTGTTCAATGATATATTGATACAGAAGTGATGACATAGATTCGGAGATGTAAGAGAGACAATAAGTAGTGTATTATGAAAAAACGAAAGAATATGAACTTTAACAAAAACAGGAGAGTGGTTAGTAAAGGTATTAGATAAGATAGAAAAAGACCACTGTAAGAAAAGTATTATTTATATCATAAAAGATTTGTAATGACAAATGGAGAATGAGCCTTAGTTGGAATAGTCTGAGGTATTGGAATAGCTTGAATATTAGATTATTTCTCAATAAGTGGGGAATGATTAATAATAATGACTGCTATGCTTATAATTGATTTCTTCTTCTGAATTATATCAGCAAAAAGTAGAGGAGAAAAAATAGAAAGCAGAAAACGACAACACGGATTAGTTAAAAAGGTGTGTAGGTGGTTATTGCCTTTCATAGTAGCTTGATGATTAAAACGAACAGAAATGCCTTGAATAGATATGCTTACTCATACAATAGTAGGGATGATTGTATTCTCTGAATTGTATAGTGTAATCTGACATATTTATTCAATCAATTATTGAGAGGAATTACCTGAAGTTGATGCTTTCAAAATGTTATTAAACGGATTAGTAAAGCTATTAAAAAATCTGATTAATAAAAAGAGTGAAGAATTAGAGCCAAAAGATGAAGATAAACCTTTATCTGAGTAATAAAAAATAAAATGCGAGAGTATAGAATTGTAGCAGGGAATTTATGATTTATTCTAAAAAAAGCCTATAAGGAAGAAGAATGAGTTTATACTACGGTTTTATACCGAAATTGAAGATGGTGGGATTTTAGGAAAGAGTGTGCTAAGGAATATCTATTCCAAGATGAAGCAGCCTGAAATTTAATCTATGCAAGGAAATACTGATGAAACGAATCTTGTTAATCTTACTATCTTGCCTTTTATTTATTGGTGTAGCATGATAGATTATATCATTTATAAAATAACGAAATTTTTTCAAACGAGGAAGATGAAAAAAATCATTTTAGCTTATAAAGATAGTCTGAATGCCAAAAATAGAAAATCAATATTCGCTTCACCATATCTGTCCAAAATCAAGAGGAGGAAGTGGCGACGAAAATAATTTAGAATATTTAAAGAATACGAAACACCGTGCGATACATACTCTATTTGAGAATAGAATGATAGCCGAACAACTACTTACTACTATAGATATAAGTGCAAAAGCATTGAGAGAAGATGTTAGGAGGTGGTTGATAGATACTTTATCAAGCAAAGATATTACAGACCCTTATGAGTGGTATAAAGATGAATGTATAAAGTTTTAATTCATAAATATAAATAAAATGGAAAAATTTAGATATACAAAAGAGGGGGAAGATAAATGTAGACAATGAATTTGATGGAAGAAGAGTTGTTATAACTGTAGTTTTGATATGCTATGTTTATTCCAACAAAATCAAGAGAGAATATGAAAGGATACAGTTAAGGCGAAGAATAACTTGGAGAAAAAATAATTTTATAACTATAAAATATATGTAATGAAAGAAGCAATATTCATAGAATGAGAAAGCTGTAGTAAATGTTATGTTATGAAGCCTCATGTAAAAAAACGAGCAGAGAATAATTGATATGAATTTCAGAATTTTCTTTTCTCTGATGTATGAGTAAAGGAATTTCAGATAGAATCAGTTCCTATGTTGGTATTAAAAGAAAACGGAGAAGTAATGGAAATTTTAGATGAGGAGTGAATAGTAAATAAAATAAGCAAATAAACTTTTACCTCTTACAAAAAACAAAATGCCAAAAATCACAAGAGATTTTAGATTTCAACCAAGAAAAATGACAGAATTAGAAATCAAAGAAATGCCTAACGGTTGCTACTGATTAGGAGAAAAAACAACTGATTTTATAATGACTGAATGATTGCTTGATAAAATGCCTACATTATATCAGCAAGATGAAATCATTTATCAATATAATCAGTTTAATCAAAAACGAAGTCAGAAATCCTGCACTTTATTTTCTCCAATATGAGCTGTATCAGATTTATGGAATATTGAAATAGATTTATGAGAGATTAAAGAATGGGACGAAGAAAGTTATAATAAAGGTAGAGCAAAAGATAGTGGTTGGTTAGTATCAAGATGAGTTGAACATATATGTGATTGTTGGAATGAATCAAAACATTGAAAAGAATTATGAAAAGTAGCTTTCTATTCTTTTGCCTTAAAAGATAATGCCTTGCTTCAAAAGATATTTTCAAAAAGATATACAGCTTGTACAGGTTATCAATGAAACTCTACTTATAATGCAGATAAGAATAAGGATTGAATATTGAATGGAACAAAGTTTTGAAGTTATACTTATTGACACGCAGTAAATACAATCCGATGAATAAATACTCCTGCAAGAATCAAAGATAATTACTTCTGAACTAAGTATAATATTTATGACATAGAACACGAATATAAAGATATTCCTTGTTTCTATGAAAGAGGATATGTTATTACAAAAGTAAAAGAAGACAATCTTGAAAGAGTAAAGGAATTAAAGGTTTTCAGAACAAATGCTATACTTACGATTGAAAAACTCTGAGAAATGCGACACCAAACAACAGTTCAGAGCTTTAGAGATGATTTACATAATATGGCAAATAAGTTAAGAAGTAAAGTAAATGATATTGATGAACAGTTGATTTTACTAAGCTAATAAGTAATAAAATAGTACTTCGTATAAAAGCTATCCGTAAGGGTGGCTTTTTTTATTCAAGGCCCACGTATTTTGCATAACTAAAAAATAACGATAAAAAAAATCTGATTATATTACTCTCAGTTTTATATGATAAACATGGAAAATATGGCGATAAGAACTTCTTTACTTAACGGGAATAACATTTCAAGGGACGCAGATTTTTCTAAATATATTGAAACTGTATCTGAGCCTTGAGTAATAGAATGATTGACCGTGACAAGCTCACAGGTTGCTATATGAAAAGCACGAGTTCCTTGTGAAAGAACTAATGGTGAAACAATTTATGCTTTAGTGACAATTACAACTCCTGTAAGTATTAGCTGAAATGGTGAAGTTTACATTGAAGTTAGTCAAACATATATTGACGACTGAGAACTTGCTAACGAGGATTGAACAGGTATAGCAACAATAAATGTTTGAACTATGCCTAGTAAGAATGCTCTAAAACTTGCAGACAAAAACTGAAGCACTATTGCCGACGCAAGAAATATGATTGCTAAAGTATGAGAGCTTAATACATATATTCAAAGTTTACAAGCAAGAATGAATATAGTTGAGCAGGAAATAGACGAATTGCAAGTTGAAAAGGCTGTTGACCATTTAGAAGAAACTTGATTAGTTTGAGAACTTTATAGCTTAAATAGTACACTATTCAAACAAAAGACTCCTGCATTTGCTAACTCTACTGACGACTGTAATATTTGAGATACATCTGCTAACACTAAGATTCATATTCAAAGAATGTGAAGTTGAACTGCTTCCAATAAACTAAAGTTGAGCATAAAGAAAATCTGAGCACCTACGACTTGATTAGTAGTAGAAGTAAGAAGAGGAGTTCAAGTGACTGTGACTGAGGAGTCTGAAGCATATCGGTATTGAGGAGAATTGGTTTGCTCTTGAAGTGTTCCTTATACTTCAATTACTACAGATTACCAAGACATAGAGGTTTCAATGAATGGTCAATTTGGGTGAACTAAATGAGAGCTATTGGACGTAGTAGTTTACCAAACTTGAGCTATTGTAAATAGTACTAATTATTATTCTATTGGTTGTGATTCAACTCAGTATTCAGAATGATTTAGCTATGTTAAATATGATTGAAGTGCTTACACAAGAAGTAAGATTATGCCTTACTGTATTGCAGAGTGATTTGCTTCTTCTTTGATAGCTAAGACTTGAAATGCAAGTGTAGAGTTCACTAAACTATCTTCCTCTGTTGCGAATGGTGGTTCCCAAGATTTAACATACACAACTACTAAAGCCTATTGAAAATTGTATATTTCTGTATACTGAACTCTTAATACAGGACACGACCCTTGAGGAAATAGGTCTTGTGGACTTCGCTCTACAATCTATGTAAACAACACTCAGGTACGACAATATGATTATTCTACTAGGTCTGATAATTGAACTCTTATTTATGATAAGATGGCTGAGTTAACAGATGTCCCTAGTGGTGCAACTATTAAGATGACCACATATGTTTATTGAAGCTTCTCTACTTACAATTATGCTTCTTGAACACTAACTTACACAATACCTTGAAATCTTCCTGTTATAATTAGACCTTTACTTCCTCAGGAGGTAAAATGACTCTGACAGCAAATAACAGCAACAAGCTATTGACAACTAGATAATTGACAATGGTATGGGGAGTTCCCTGCTGAAACGAGTTCAAGTTCTACTGCTTGAAGTATTACTTTATGAAATTGTGTCTGATTCAAAACTATAATTGATAATGGTTGAAATAAACGGAAAATACCTGTATATAAAGAATAAGAAAAAGTTTATCAAAATATTAGCAATTGCTATTGCTAAAAAACAATTCAGAACTGAGTAAAAAATTTAGTTGGCTATCTCTTACTTAGTTCTGTTTTTTGATTATCGTGAAATTGTTTTTATATCATAATTATTAAAACAATGGAACGAAAAAGAGAACATTTCTTTGACTGAGATGAACTATCAATAGATAGAGTAGTTGAAGAAATACAAAAAGACCCTTATCAAGCAAGAGGGATTATGGAATTTATCCGTGATGAAATGAATAAGGAAAAAGAATTTGAGGAGAAATTAGCAGACCTACATAAACTCCATAAGAAAAAAGAAAAAGAACTGTATGAAGAATACGGAATGGAATATTTAGTTGATGAGGAAATGTAAAATGGATATTTTTTCATTCTTTAACGGTCTGAAGTGAGATATCCTTAAACAAAAACTCCTTTCAGCCTGAATAGAGCCACACAAATTAGAATGAGTTGATTTCAATAATATAGAACAACTCAATCAGTTAGCAGAAACGATTATGCCTGAAATTATAAAAAATAATCCAATGCTAAAAAATCTACTTAGACAGAATTCAAACTTAGCAGGAAATATGCAGAAAGATGTCGTAGAGGTAATTGATAAACTATAAAAGGAATTGGTTGTAGCTATGTAAAGAAATTTCTTCCGATTTCTTTTATCTCTTTAGTATAGTATAATGGACCAAAATGCTATGTCTTTCGGTGGTGGAATGTGAACTTGGCTTATTATTCTTATCTTGTTTCTATTTACTGGTAATAACGGAAATCTATTCTGATGATGATTCGGTGGAGGAAACAATGCAGCATGGTTGCTAAACGGTATGAATAATAACAACAATCACGACAATACTGTTGATTTAATCAATAACAACACGGCTTGGCAGAATCAATTATTCAACCAACAAGGTATTGCTAATCTAACAAGTTGTATGAATATGGGATTCTGTAATACAAACCAAAACATTGAAAGAGCTATTCTTGCAGGACAACAAAATACTGCACAAATTATAGCTTCTTCAACGGCTAATGTTCAGAGAGTGCTTGATAAACTTTGCGAACAAGAAACACAATCATTGAGAACTCAGCTTGCAGAAGCAAGAGTTATCGCACAAAACAATCAACAGACAAATGAATTGATAAATGCTTTAAGACCTTCAAGCGTTCCTGCTTGGATAGTTTCAAGCCCTTACACTTCAATTTATCCACCTGCAACAACTCCAACTGCTTAGGTTGATTAAAGAGTATCTGAAACATGATACTCTTTTTTATCTTGACTTTTTTTGATAAATATATATAAATAATATTGGACTGACAAGATAGGACCTACTTGGAAAGTATGTTTTATCTTATTTTCAACATAAACGATGAAAGATTTTACGAATTGGATTATCTACAACAGAGGATTTGTAGAATGAACAGCAGAAAATTATTGTAGGAGTTTAAAATTATTTGATGAATATTTAAAGAAAAATTCATTATGAAAAAAAGGAGTGAATACTCCTGAAAAAATAACTTTAAACGATGTTAATATGTTTATCAAACTTGAAAGAGTTAAGTGAAAAACAGCGACAACTTGCAATAATTATCTTGCCTGAATAAAAGCATATATGAAATATAATGCCGTTATTTGAAAAGAAGTTTTTGATTATAGAAGAATTTTAACAATAAGAGAACACCAAAAAAAAATTGATGCTCTAACTGATGATGAAGCAAAGAATCTAATTAATTATTTCAAATCTGTGCCTTGCGAAACCAACAGAGAAGAATTAATTAAAACAAGAAATCTTTTGATTTGCCGAATGTTAGTTTACACAGGACTTAGAGTAGGAGAGCTATCTAATTTAAAGATTGAAGATATAAAAGAAGAATTACAAATTATCTGAAAATGATGAATAAGGAGAGTTGTATATTTATTCAAAGATGATTTAGATTTAATTGATTTATATTTATTTCTTAGAAAAGACAACTGTCCTTACCTATTTGTAAATCATAGCACAAATTATCCACCAAAAAAGTTAAGCACGGTTAGTATTGAAAGTATTATTAGAGAATGATGAAGAAAAATCTGAATAGAAGTATTCCCCCATAAACTTAGACATACATTCGCTACAAACCTACTTCGTAATTGAGCAAAACTTCCATATATACAGCAACTAATGGGACATAGTAATATACAGACGACTCAGACATATTTATCAGTTCTGAATACAGATGTTAGGGGTGCTCAGGAACTAATGACAAGATATTAATAAAAAATTATATAAAATTTTTATAAGAAATTTTAATCAACTTTTTTTGAAGCGAGTTCTCATTGTGAGAAACACTACTTTTAAAGTAGTCAAAAAAAATCCTTAAAAAAAGTTTATTTTTTTGAAATTTTATATATTA
>Ga0247608_10001029_pt1 | contig 41049 bp, 33 predicted proteins | sample 176DNAGHGlowgp2_FD_193490 | JGI IMG/M metagenome (GOLD analysis project Ga0247608, IMG submission 193490) | Sheep rumen microbial communities from Palmerston North, Manawatu-Wanganui, New Zealand - 1766 DNA GHGlow gp2 | ecosystem: Host-associated > Mammals > Digestive system > Stomach > Rumen ...
GATATTAGGAAAGCTATAATATGAACTGATATCAGGAAGTGTGGAAAGATTAATTCGTTGTCTTCTGTGCTATAATGGATATATGAACGATTTATGAATAATAAGGAAAAAAGGCAGGTTAATATGCCTGGCCTTATTGCATTAAACCAAAAGTTAACGCGGCTAGGCAAGTCTTTGGAAGAATACTTAAACAAAATCGATTGAATATAATAGAAAGGTCTTATTTGCAAGGGCAGGAGAGAGTCTCCTGCCCTTAAGTTTGGGGTTAGAATGCTATTTAGTCCATGTGCTGGATTCTATACCCACCATTATCTTTCCGGACTTGATATTTTTCATCATCAATCCAGTAAGTAATCTTATCTGCGGCCATCATATTTGTAATGATATTGGTGCAGACGAGGTTGCTTTTGGCATCGGTACCATTTTTGCTTTTCGGTAATACATGGTGGATATTCCAGCCACAGTAAATCTTTTCGCCATTAAAATAGCGGTAGTAGTTTGGATCACCGTAGCCTTCAAAGACCATGTAATTGCCGCAAAAGTCGGTGGCAAAATTGGAAAGACCATAACGTTCTCTCCATAACTGCTGGGCAAATTCTTTGGTTATTTTCATTGTGTTCACCTCCAATCCGGATCAAAATAAAAAGTCTGTACTATACGTGTACAGACTCAAACGATCCAGATTATAAGCTTTACACGCATAGTTTCAAAAGCAATTGAACAATGACAATTGCAAATAAAAAATATGGTGTAAAGCCTTGAAACAACAATTTACGCACCGCTCCAGCTGGCTTTTCATTGCTTTCTTAAGGAACAACTAGGATTCCATTATGGATTCCTTAATAGTTTCCGAGGTTTACAATGCGTCACAATTGACGTTGGATTCGGATTTTTTGATAGTTTAAACAATTATATTTATCTTAACCCTAGTAAAGACATCATAAGATTTCTTATGACATGAACTATCGGTGGTTAGCTACGGTTTACAGTTTTTTACTGGGCCGCGCTCCGCGAATCCGACCTCCTGTTAATAAGTATAGTATTCGTTCACACTTTTTTCAATATAAACAATTATGGAGGACTATTTTGAACCCTTGCGTCATCCAGCGCCAAATTTCACTCTTCGTGCGTCAAATTAAGTCGTTTAGTGCATTTACAGGAGAATTTAAGTGTGATAATCTTAAAATGTCAAAACTGACAGATGAAACAAATCCGGACGTTGAGGCAGGTTCTTTTGCAAAAGAATAACGGCAGATTAAGAGCGTCAGCTCATAACAATTTAGTTATGGGTCTGGCGCTTTTCTTATGCCAGTAACTTGGTGGCGGGATGACGATTCCAAGACCGCAAACAATTTCATAGAAAGGATCTAAGCAAATGAATAGTTTTGAAGAATTCAAAGAGCAGTTTGCTAAAGACGTAAAATCCAAGTTAGAAGAGCAGGGTATGGAAGTAGAAGTCAAGTCGAATACTGTTGAGAAACTCAACCAGACCTACGAAGCAATTACAGTTACACCTGTTGATGAGAGCATTGGAGTGAATTTGCAGATGGATAAGTTTTTTGAAGCTTATTCAGAAGGAACTTCCTATGACAAAATCATTGATAAGGCAGTAGAAGTAGCCAAGGTTGGAATCGAACAAAAACCGGAGATTAATCTTTCAGACCTTACGGATTACAGTAAGATGAAGGAAACACTTGCTTTGGAAGTAGTCAGTTCCGAGACAAACAAAGGGATGCTGGAAGGTGTACCTCATAAAGATATTGAGGATATGTCAGTAGTATACCGGTTTGTACTTAGTTCTGATGAATCCGGCAGACAGTCCGTTCTTGTAACGAATCAGATGCTTGAAAACATGGGCGTTACGCCTGAACAACTTCATGCAGATGCGTTGGAGAATGCACCTCAATTACAACCTTTGGAAATTAAAGGTATGAGTGAAGTTTTATCGGAACTTATGGGTATGCCACCGCTTGCTCCGGAGGATGAGCAGATGTATGTTGCATCTGTTCCAGATAAAGTACACGGGGCCGGAGTTTTGGCCTACGAAAACTTCATGGAGCAGGCCAAAGAAAGAGCAGGAGGAGATTTCTTTATTCTACCCAGTTCTATCCACGAGCTTTTAATTGTACCTGACGATGGTAATGTAAAATTAGCTGATCTTGAGGCTATGGTCAAAGAAGTCAATGCAACGCAGGTGGCTCCGGAAGACAAGCTGACTGACAGTGTTTATCATTACGATTCAAAGGAAAAGGTGTTCGAACTTGGTGAAAAGTTTGTAGAACGTCAGGCTGCAAAGGAAGCTGAGAGTTCAATGGACAAGGCTGAAGAGAAAGGTTCTGTTCTCAGTGATCTCAAAGCAAAGAAGGAAACGGTTGCAAAGACGCCGAAGAAGGATGTAGTGGAGAAAACTGCGAAGTCCAAAGGTGGCGAAGCAATCTAAGGACAATTACATATTGGTAACATAGGAGAAGGCGCTTTGTAGGTATGCAGGGCGCCTTTTTGTATGCCGAACGCGGCATAAAAAATGAATCTTGAAAGGAGTATTTAGCTATGAGTGGCTACGATTACACAATAAAAGGCATTGGAGTGATTGAATGGGAACCTACCAAATCGCTTATTGGAATAAGTGAGCCGATAGCACATCCGAAGAATTGTAAGACGGAGTGCTCTTACGGCAGAGACAAGGCATTCTGTTACCCGTGTATGGCTAAGATTCTTAATGAACGCAGGGCAATGGCAAGAAAAGGCTAGTCCCAGAATTAACCAGTTAAGGAGAAAAGACATGAACACGATTAAAGTAAATATTAATTTAGACCCCATCCGTGATGGGGCAATCATTAATCCGAACAGGATTATGAAGAAAACAGAGGGCGCATTGATTATGGCTACTAATGGAAAGTCAAAGATTATCAGTGAAATTGAGACATATAAAATTGTGGATTATTTATCTGGTAATAATCATGGCGATTTCATGGAGAGTAGCTCGTGTATTGCTATTCTCAATTCTGAAAAGATTTTTGAAGTTGAAGGCAAAAAATACTTCGTTGGTTCTGCTGTGATTGTAAAGAACACGAAGGGTGGTATTACTATGCTTTCAGGTGATGACTTCGAAAAAGCAGCAAAAGAGTTTAAAAGCAGATTGATTACCCTGGTCGGAGACGACCAGGAATTTTCTGCATATGAGCTTTCGCAGCAATAATGGAAAGGGCGTGATGATATGCAGGAAGAAGTAGAAAACAAGTCTGTAAATCTTGCTATCAGAAGCGGCAGTGTAACTGCCAGGGGCCTGTATTTGGCATTGAAAGCATATCTGAACCATCAGAAAAGCGCCAGTGCCAGACGCAGTGCCAGACGTAATATGAAGCAGATGAAGGAAAATATGCCGGTACATGGTAAACAGTCCGTGAAGCAATTAGTTCGCCAAGGGCAAGGGGTCTCCAGCATGGATATCGGAGACTCCGGGCTTCGCGATTTTAAGCGGATTGCGAACAAGTACGGTGCAGATTTCGCCATTGTCAAGGATAAGGAGTCAATACCTCCGAAATACATGGTCTTTTTCAAGGCAAAGGATGCAGATGCTATTACGGCGATCTTAAGAGAGTATTCCCAGAAACAGCTTAAGAAGAAGGACCGTGCAGAAAAACCGAGTATTCGTGAGAAACTCCGCCAGTTTAAGGAGAAGGTTGCGAGTACACCCAAGAAAGAGAAGCGAAGGGAGATCGAGCGATGAAATCCAAGAATATTAAGAAGACGTTGATTATGAATCTTCCTTATATCCTGATTGGGCTTGTTGCGACCAACTTCGGTGAGGCATGGAGACTGGCAGAAGGGATCAATGCATCAGAAAAAGTACAGAGCCTCTTTATTGATGGGGCATTCAAAGCGGCATTTATGAATCCCCTGCCCAGTTTTCATCCTCTGGATCTGCTGGTCGGAGTTTTGATTGGCGGTGGCTTGCGGATTGCAATGTATATCAAAGCAAAAAATGCCAAGAAATACCGCCACAACATGGAGTATGGTTCTGCCAGGTGGGGGACACATGAAGATATCGAGCCTTTTATGGATCCTGAGTTTGAAAATAATGTGATCCTTTCCCAGACGGAACGACTTACCATGAACGGGAGACCGAAAAATCCGAAATATGCCAGGAACAAAAACGTATGTGTTACGGGCGGTTCCGGGTCAGGCAAAACAAGATTTTTTATTAAACCGAATCTGTTGCAGATGCACAGTTCCTATGTTATTACAGACCCGAAGGGGACTGTAATAAACGAGGTTGCCAATGCACTTGTAGCAGGAAATTACCGCATCAAGATTTTCAATACGATTAACTTTAAAAAGTCGATGCATTATAATCCGTTTGCTTATGTTCATGACGAGAAGGATATTTTAAAGCTTGTCACAACGCTGATTGCGAACACAAAAGGCGAAGGAAAAGGTGGAGACGAATTCTGGGAGAAAGCGGAAAAACTGCTTTATTCAGCGTTGATTGGCTATATTCACTATGAAGCGCCGGAAGAGGAGCAGAACTTTTCGACTCTTCTGGAAATGATCAACGCGATGGAAGTCAGAGAAGACGATGAGGAGTTTAAAAACCCCGTTGATTTAATGTTCGATGAACTTGCAGAGCGTGATCCGGACCACTTTGCCGTACGTCAGTATGTGAAGTATAAGCTTTCGGCCGGCAAGACAGCGAAGTCGATTCTTGTCAGTTGCGGTGCACGTCTTGCTCCGTTTGATATTAAGGAGCTTCGTGAGATTACTGCATACGATGAATTAGAACTTGATACGTTGGGAGATCAGAAGACAGCACTGTTTTTAATCATGTCCGATACGGATGCCACATTCAATTTCTTGATTAGCATGGTATATACACAGTTATTTAACCTGCTTTGTGAGAAGGCGGATGATGTCTACGGCGGAAGATTACCGGTGCATGTGCGGTGCTTAATCGATGAGGCGGCAAATATCGGTCAAATCCCGAATCTGGAAAAACTTATGGCAACGATTCGTAGCCGTGAGATTTCTGCAGCTTTGGTGCTGCAAGCCAAGTCGCAGCTTAAAGCGATATATAAGGATAATGCGGAAACGATTATCGGGAACTGTGATACGCAGATCTTCCTCGGTGGATCGGAGCAGACAACCTTAAAAGATTTGAATGCTTCTCTGGGAAAAGAAACCATCGATACTTACAATACCGGTGAAACCAGGGGGCAGTCACAAAGTTACAATATGAATTACCAAAAACTCGGTCATGATCTGATGTCGATTGATGAATTGGCAGTTATGGACGGCAGCAAATGTATAGTCCAACTGCGTGGAGTAAGACCGTTTCTATCTGACAAATACGATTTGACCAAGCATCCAAAGTATTATCTTACGGCGGATTCTGACAAAAAGAACTGGTTCGATATCGAAAAGTTCTTAAACCACAAGTTCATATTGAAAGCAGATGACGAATTTGAAGTCATCGATGTAAGCGAAGAGTAAGGCTCTTGGAGTAATCCGGGGCCTTTTTCTTATGCCCAAATCTTCGGAAGAGGGCAGATATGCGCGCATAATCCAAGGTCAGTCGACGGGCCTTGGAATGTAACTGTAAACTTGTTAACAGAAAGGTAATTAAAACCATGGCATTTTTTAATAGTGCAGTAGGCGTTTTACAGACGCTGGTTATCGCCCTTGGTGCAGGTCTTGGTATTTGGGGAGCAATCAACCTTATGGAAGGGTACGGAAATGACAACCCAGGAGCCAAGAGTCAGGGCATGAAGCAGCTGGTTGCAGGAGGCGGTGTTGCCTTAATCGGTATCACCCTTGTTCCGCTCCTGTCCGGACTCTTCGGATAAGCACCAACCTACAATTTCATATGGTTCTGGGGCCGGTAAGATCCGGCCCCTTTTTTTCTAGTAGTTTATGAGAGGAGGACACGAATGGAAAGTCTATTACAGTCGATTGAAGATTGGTTTCGGGGCATCCTCTTATCAGGCATTACGAGTAACATGAGCAATGTTTTTGATTCGGTAAATGTGCAGGTCGGACAGATTGCAAATCAGGTTGAGAAAACACCATTTACGTTTTCACCTACAATTTTTAGTATGATTCAGAATCTTTCCGAGAATGTTATCATGCCGATAGCAGGGCTTATTCTTACGTTTATCGCCTGTTATGAGTTAATCCAGCTGGTCATCAGTCACAATAATTTAGCAAACTTTGAAACGTGGATCTTCTTTAAGTGGATCTTTAAAACGTTCTTAGCTGTAACACTCATTACCAACACGATGAATATCACAATGGCGGTATTTGATGTAGCGCAGTATGTAGTAAAGGCAGCCGGTGGAATCATAACGGAAAGCACATATGTGGATCCGGAAGGATTTGAAAACTTTCAATACTTCCTGGAAATGCAGACAACTGGAGAATTGTTCTCCATATTTTTGCAGACATTCATCATACAGTTTCTGATTTATATTTTATCGGCACTCATTTATGTAATTGTGATGGCAAGAATGATTGAGATTTACCTCATGATTTCTTTAGCACCCATTCCGTTTTCCACTTTCGGAAACAAAGAGCAGAGTATTATTGGTCAGAATTATTTAAAATCCCTGTTTGCACTGGGATTCCAAGGATTCTTAATTATGGTCTGTGTTGCAATTTATGCGGTTTTAATCCAGAACGTTGCATTTACAGCGAATATTGTGGGATCGCTTTGGAAAGTGATTATGATTACGATTTTGCTTTGTTTTACGCTCTTTAAGACGGGAACGGTAGCAAAATCCATATTACATGCTCATTAACGAAGAAAGGATGAAAACTATGGCAGCATCGTATATATCCGTGCCGAGGGATCTTACCAAGGTAAAGAGCAAGGTAATGTTTAATCTTACAAAGAGACAGTTGATCTGCTTTAGTGCGGCGGCGCTCCTCGGGGTGCCGTCCTTCTTTTTGGTAAAGCAGGTAGCACATCTTACCGTAGCGGCGATTGTGATGATGATCATCATGATGCCGCTTTTCTTTTTGGCCATGTATGAAAAGAATGGTCAGCACCTGGAAGTGATTTTAAGGCATTTTATTGAGGCCAGGTTTATTCGGCCGAAAGTACGTCCGTACAAGACGGATAATAAGTATTCCGCACTGATTCGATACCAGAAAGCGGAAGGTGAAATTAAACAAATATTGCAGGAAGGAGGAAGCAAAAGATGAGCTTTTTTAAGAAGAAAAAGCAGCCGGAGGTAAGGATGCCTTCGGGACTTAGCAAGAAAGAGCAGAAAGAAGTTAAACGGATTCTTGCAAAAGCGAATCGTAAATCGAATGTGCCGAAAACAGCGCAGCAGAGCATTCCGTTCGAGAGAATGTTCCAGGATGGAATTTGTAGAGTGGGATATGATTACTATACAATGACCATTCGGTTCTGGGATGTCAATTATCAGCTTGCTCAGCAGGAGGATAAGGAGCAGATTTTCGAAGAGTATTGCTCATTCTTAAACTTCTTTGATAGCACTGTGCATTTTGAATTAACCTTCACGAATATGTCCACGGATGTTGATAAGTTCAAAGAAGGAATTGTGCTTCCGTTTAAGGATGATGGTTATAACGAGGTGCGTAAGGAATACAGTTCCATGCTATATCATCAGATGCAGGCCGGTAATAATGGACTTACGAAGAGCAAGTATCTGACGTTCGGAATTCATGCGGCAAGCATCAAGGAAGCCAAACCGAGGATGATTCACATTGAAACGGATTTGATTAATAACTTCAAAAGAATCGGTGTTCAGGCAAAAGTATTAAACGGAAAAGAACGCTTGGAGCTGATGCATCAGATGTTTCATATGGGTGATCCGGATAAGTTTTTCTTTGATTGGAAATACCTTAATGAGACCGGACTAGATGTGAAAGACTTTATTGCACCGAGCAGTTTTGCATTCCCGAACGGAAAGACCTTCCGTATGGGCAATACCTTTGGGGCAGTCAGTTTTCTTTCCGTGGATGCTTCGGATATCTGTGACAGAATTCTGGTCGATTTCTTGAACATGGAGTCTTCGCAGATTGTAACTATGCATCTGCATTCGGTGGATCAGAATGATGCCATCAAAATGGTAAAGCATACGATTACGGAGCTTGACAGAAGCAAGATTGAAGAGCAGAAAAAAGCAGTTCGAGCAGGGTACGATATGGATATTATTCCTTCAGACCTTGCAACTTTTTCCAAAGATGCGAAAGCACTTCTTAAGGAATTGCAGAGCCAGAATGAGAGAATGTTTCTTATGACATTTCTGATTCTGAATACCGGCAAGACCGCAGAAGAGCTTGAAAACAATGTTTTTCAGGCTCGTTCGATTGCACAGAAACACAATTGTAACTTGATTCGTCTTGATTACCAGCAGGAACAGGGGCTTATGAGTTCCTTACCTTTGGCACATAATCAGGTCGAGATTGAAAGAGGAATGACGACCTCCAGTACGGCGATTTTTGTTCCGTTTACAACGCAGGAGTTATTCCAGGCAGGGGATGAGAGCCTGTATTACGGCTTGAATGCTCTTTCTAATAACTTAATCATGGTGGACCGTAAGAAACTCAAGAATCCGAATGGATTAGTTTTGGGAACACCCGGTTCCGGAAAATCTTTTGCGGCCAAGCGTGAAATCTCCAATGCTTTTCTGAAGACGGACGATGACATCGTGATTTGCGATCCGGAGTCCGAATATTCGCCGCTTGTGTATCGTTTTGATGGTCAGGTAGTGAATATCAGTCCTACCAGCTCGGACCATATCAATCCGATGGATATCAACATGAACTATTCGGAGGATGATAATCCGATTGCATTAAAAGCAGACTTTATCTTGTCACTTTGCGAATTAATCGTAGGTGGTAAGGAAGGTTTGCAGCCGGTGGAGAAGACGGTTATCGACCGTTGTATTCATCAGATTTATCAGAGATACTTCCAGGACCCGAAGCCTGAGAACATGCCTCTTTTGGAGGACCTTTATAATGAACTCTTAAAGCAGGGGGAAGCGGAAGCAAAACATGTAGCGACAGCGCTTGAAATTTATGTGCATGGTTCTTTGAATGTTTTTAATCACAGAACCAACGTGGATATCAAAAACAGGCTTGTTTGCTACGACATCAAGCAGCTTGGAAAACAGCTTAAGAAACTCGGAATGCTGATTGTACAGGATCAGGTTTGGGGGCGTGTTACGGCGAATCGTTCTGCAGGAAAGTCTACCAGATACTATATGGATGAGATGCATTTGCTACTTCGTGAAGAGCAGACAGCAGCTTACACCGTAGAAATCTGGAAACGTTTCCGTAAATGGGGCGGTATTCCGACCGGTATTACACAGAACGTAAAAGACCTGATGCGTTCCAAGGAAGTCCAGAATATCTTTGAAAATTCCGATTTCATTTACATGTTAAACCAGGCACAGGGCGACCAGGAAATCCTGGCGCGTCAGCTGAACATCAGTCCTTACCAGCTCTCGTACGTAACACATTCGGGAGAAGGCGAAGGGCTGATTTTTTATGGGAATGTGATTCTGCCTTTCGTGGATCATTTCCCGAAGGACAACGAACTCTACAGAATTATGTCAACCAAACTGGCTGAGGTTACCGAGAGTAAGGAAGACGATGATGTAGGTGAAGAAGAGAAAGGACAGCAGGATGAATGAAGAAGTATATACCAGAAATAAGAGCAGCGCCTCAGAAAAAGCGGATGCCGGAAACAAACCGGAAACCGGGTATAGCAACAAATTACATGCCGGAAAGTTAAAGGATGAGACATCCCAGTCGGAAGCTAGAAAAGCGAAACTTCGTAAAGGTAAGAAGAAGGATAGCAATACGCCGAAATTGAAACAATCCGGAAGTAAAACCAACAAGAGCGGAAAGAGAAAGGTCGGAGTAAAACCTCCGATTCCTTCTCCACCGCCTCCTGGCAGTATGAACTTTACCGGACAGCAGTATGAGGATAACAACAATGCTTCGGAAGACGTCCGAGATGCGGCAGGTACTGCAGGTATTGTGATTGGCGCTCTTGCCAAAAGGTATGTCGGTACCTATCAAGGAGCAGAGCAAAAGCATGACTGGAGCAGTGCTAAGCTGGGCCATGAGATTGGAAATGCTGATGTGAATCGTTTCCGTAAAGTTAACGAGAGCGGAGCAGAAACCAACCAATCCGGTTCTTCTTATCGGGGAAAGATGCAGAAGAGCAAATATGCGAAAGATGTATCCGGTACCCGTCTGGATAAGAGTGCTGAGACGGAAGAAGGCGGAAGCAATCCAAAATCGAGGGAATGGCAGAAACGCAAGACCCAGAAGGAAATCATGAACCGGTCCAACAGTACGAAGACGCAGAGTAGCGGAACGGTTAGCAATTTCTTTCAGAGTGTCGGTGAAAAAGCAGAAGCCACAATCCAGAAGATTAGCGAAGCGTTCCTTATATTTGTGAAAAAGCATCCCATTATCATAGCTATTAGCGGAGCTTCCTTTATTGGTGTAGCAAGTGCATCGAGTGCATTTTCCACATTCGGACTGATGTTATCCGGCGGCAACAATGTTGTCGTTGCATCCAGTTTTACTGCTGAGAATAAAGATATTAAGGCAGTGGAAAAGGATTATCAGAAGCTGGAGAAAAAGCTGAAGAAAGAAATCGATGGCATCGAGGACGAGGACGGAGATTACGATGAATATCGCTATAACTTAGCGGATATCGAACATGATCCGATACAGTTGGCAGCACTCCTTACGGTTTTATATGAAGACTATACCGAGGCGGAAGTCAAAGAAGAGCTTCAGACGATTTTTGATACGCAGTATCACTTATCACAGAATCGAAGGGTTGTACGTAAAACCAGAACGGAAAAGAAATGGCATTGGGTGACCAAAACCAGGGAAGAGGAACGGACCGGCTATAAGTGGGAACACGGAGGTTTGGTTCCGTATACCTACACGGTTACAGTGGAATACTCTGAGTTGGAAGAATATGATGCGGAAGTCGAATATGACTATAAAATCCTAAACGTCGTGTTAACCGGCAGGAGTATCGACAGTATTGCCAGGGAGTGGTTAAACGATGACCAGCTTGAGCGGTATGATTTGTTACTGGAAATCAAAGGAAACAAAGCGGAACTCTTTGAATAGAGGTTCGTAGAAAGGATTGCTATGGAAAACAAATACGAAAAACTGGAGAAGTTACGTGCGGAAATCAAGCGGGACAAAGAAAAGATTGCCAAACTTCAAAAGGGAGTGAGAGCGAAAGAGGCAAAGCTTAAGGAAGCAGAAGCAAATCAGATCGTTCAGGATGTACAGGAGCTGAATCTTACCCCGGAAGAACTTGGCGATATCTTAAGATTTGTCCGTTCCAATCAGTTCAAAGGTATGATGCCCGGACCGAATGATTTTGCGGATGTGGTACATACGGAAGAACCCGCAACAGGTAAAAACACAAAGAAAACAACGGAGGAAACAAACGATGAAGAAGATTAACAATCGTATCAAGAGTAAGTTACTGGCTGCCGCAGGAATAACGGCAGCTTTTTTAATTAGTATTTCGCCCATTACAGTGCATGCAGCGCCGGAAGGCATAATTGTATGCACCTGTGATGAAAAATGCGAAGAAGGGCATGTAGATGAAGAATGTCAGGTTTGTGCTTATGATTACACCCTTTGTGATGCCGAAGCACCGGAAGAGACAGAAGAAGAGAGCGAGACAACCGAGGAAGAATCTGAGGCGACATCAGAAACATACGGACCGCTTACCCCGGATGGCAACATGGAGCTTGTGGATGATTATGGCACATTAGAGGCCGGCGGAAAGCAGTTTATTACGATTCTTACCAAATCCGGACATTATTTCTACATCATCATCGATAGAGACGATAAGGGTGCAGAGATTGTTCACTTCTTAAATAAGGTCGATGAAGCCGATTTGCTAGCTTTAATGGAAGACGATGAAGTGAAGGATTACGAGAAAGCCAAGAAAGCAGAAGCCGAGGCAAGTGAAGAAAGCCTGGAAGAGGGGGAAGAAAGCTCTGAAGGAACAGGTTTATTCACATTACCCAAGCTTGGAGGAAACAAGAAAGAGACCAAAGAAAAGAAAAAGTCATCAACGATAATTCCTGCAGCAATTCTGATTATTGCAATCTGCGGAATCGGAGCATTTTTCTTCTTAAAGAAGGGCAAAGGAAAGAAAGTGGCAAAGAGCACGGTCGATCCGGATGCCGATTATAACGAGAATGAAGATGATTATTTAAGTTCTCTCTCAAAGGAAGATGATTTCGATTTACAGGATGATGAGGAACCGGCGGGATACGGTGATGATAAGAACAAAGGAGAGTAATTAGAAGGGGCGGCCGAAAGGTCGCCCTTTCGGAATGGAGAAGCGTATGGCTAGGAAATCAAGGTTTATGGGCTACTACAATGCAATGCAGTCTAAGGGCAATGAAAAGTCAAATCCTGATTTAAACAAGAGTGAGTCTCTTTTAGACAAACTGGCGAAAATGAAGGATGTGACCAAATCAGTCAACAATAAGAAGGAGGACAAATAACATGAAGGACAACAAAGAAACCATTAATGAAACCATCAACGAAGCCAAGAACGAGATCAAAACCGAAGCAACGAAAGAAGTTAAGGAATTTGATCCGAAGGCGGCAGCTGAAGCAAGAAAAGCAGAAATGGAAGAGATGGGTAAAAAACTCGAGCAGGGAGTGAAGGACGTGTTTAAGGGTGAGAATTTCAAAGCCTATTTGGACTTCTGTGCAAAACTTCCGAGATATTCGGTAAATAACCAGCTCTTAATCATGATGCAGAAACCCGATGCAACGATGTGTCAGTCCTATACTGGATGGAAAGACATGAATCGCTTCGTAAAGAAAGGCGAGAAAGGAATCCGTATTATGGCACCGGCTCCTTACAAGATGGAGAAAGAGCAGGACAAAACGGATGCATCCGGCAAGGTGGTTATGGACAAAGACGGCGAACCGGTAAAAGAGAAGGTTGAGATTACTGTCAATGCTTTCAAACCGGTAAGCACGTTTGATATCAGCCAGACGGAAGGGGAACCGATTCCCACTTTGGGAGTAAATGAGCTTTCCGGCAATGTGGAAGGGTATGCGGTACTCTTGGAGGCATTAAAGCAGGTCATTCCTGTACCGATTGAATTTGAGGATATCAAATCCGGGGCCAAAGGGTATTATCACTTAGAAGAAAACCGGATTGCTGTGCAGGAAGGAATGAGCGAAGCCCAGACTGTAAAGACCATTATTCATGAAGCGGCCCATCAGGCACTTCACTCGAAAGAGGCATTGGAGCATTCGGAAGAAAAGAAGAGCCAGAACCAGAAAGAGACGGAAGCAGAATCGATTGCATACGTTGTATGCCAGCATTACGGAATTGATACTTCCGAGTATTCGTTTCCTTATGTGGCAACCTGGTCAGCGGACAAAGAGGTTCCGGAGTTGAAGGCGTCGTTGGATACCATTCGTCGTACTTCGGCAGAGTTAATCGTTAAACTTGACGAAAAGGTGCAGGAGAAGACACAGGAGGTATCTAAGGTAGCCGGTATGGAAGGTCCCCGTTATGATTTTAAGGCACTGGAAGCGTTCGTTGCTAATCAGGGAGAGGATGTACCGATTGCAAATCAGGTAGGAGAGCCGACGGTTACAATTGAGCCTCCGGTTGACCTTTTAGAGTTGAAGAAAGAGAAGGAACTTTCTGTTACCAACGAGCAGGCAGAAAACAAAGAACCGAAAAAGGCTCCCGAGAAAGCTGAAGCAAAGAAACCGGAAAAGGAAGCCAAGGAAACTTCCACAAAGAAAACATCGGTCAAAGACAAGCTTAAGAGCGAGAAGGCAAAGACCGAAAAACAGAAGAAACCGAAAAAAGCAGTGGATAAGAAACTGCAGCAGGCAATTTAAGGAGGAAACGCTATGAGTAGACTGGTAGTTGCTGAGAAAGCTTCGGTCGCACAGGCAATTGCCAAAGTCCTTGGTTGCAAGGAAAAGAAGGATGGCCACCTCGAAGGAGGTGGCTATCTTGTTTCCTGGTGCATAGGACACTTGGTAGATTTGTCGGAACCGGAGGATTATGACGGAAAGTATGAAATCTGGAAAAAGGAAGATTTGCCGATTTTTCCGAAAGAGTGGAGATATCAGGTAAACCAAACGACAAAGAAACAGTTTCAGATTGTTAAGGACTTAATGAAACGGGATGATGTCGAGGAAGTCATTAATGCGTGTGATGCCGGACGGGAAGGAGAATTGATTTTCCGACTGGTATATGAGAAAGCCGGATGCAAGAAACAGATGAAGAGACTTTGGATTTCTTCGATGGAAGATTCTGCGATTCTTACAGGTTTTAACAATCTGGCAGCAGGCAGTCAGTATGACAAACTCTATGAAGCAGCACTTTGCAGAGAACGTGCAGACTGGATGGTTGGAATAAATGCAACGAGATTGTTCTCCGTTTTATACAATCAGACATTAAATGTCGGACGTGTGATGACTCCGACACTGGCACTTACGGTAGAAAGAGAAAAGCAGATTCATGATTTTCAGGTGGAAGACATTTATACAGTCCAGCTGGGAACTACAAGCGGTACGTTAGCCAGCCGTAAGTTTAAGGATTTGGAAGCTGCACAGAAACTTTTACAGGAATGCTTATTGCAAGGAACAATTACAATAGCAAAAACAGAGAAAAAACAAAAGCAGGAACATGCTCCGGCACTTTATGATCTGACGACCCTTCAAAGGGAAGCCAATAAGAAACTCGGGTTTACAGCACAGCAGACCTTGGATTATACACAAAGCCTGTATGAAAAGAAACTGGTATCCTACCCGAGAACAGATTCAAGGTATTTAACCGAGGATATGGAAGAGGGTCTTCCGATTTTAGTTGAGAAAGCTCAAAAGGTCTGCGGACTGAATCCTACAGGAATGCAGAATTTAAAACAGGTGATTAACGGCAAAAAGGTTACGGATCATCATGCCATTATTCCAACCAGTATGGTGGATGAGGCAAATCTGGACGAATTACCGGCCGGAGAACGTGAAGTCTTAACTTTGATTGCAACCAGGCTTTTAGAGGCTGTATCAAGCCCTTACGTTTATCTGGAAGCCATACTGGAAGCTAAGCACGAATCGGAAATCTTTTCTGCAAAAGGAAAACAGGTTTTGGACTCTGGCTGGAAATCCGTAAGAGGTGAAAAAGAGAAAGAATCGGAGAATCCGGATTCCATCTTACATCTTAACGGCGATGAAAAAGAAAGAGCGGATCTTCGGATTAACTGCGGAAACATCAAAGGCGGAAAAACCACACCTCCGAAATCTTTTACAGAGGATACACTTCTTTCTGCGATGGAAAAAGCCGGCGGTGATGAAATGCCAGATGAAGCAGAGAGAAAAGGACTCGGAACGCCGGCGACCAGAGCAGGGATTATCGAAAAACTGGTAAGATGCGGTTTTATCGAACGAAGCGGAGAGAAGAAAACCAAGTATTTGATTCCGACAAGAAAAGGCGAAGCCTTAATTCAGGTTGTACCGGAAGTAATCAAATCTCCGTCTCTTACAGCAGAGTGGGAACAGAAACTCCTTCAAATCGAAAAAGAAGAATATGACAAAACACAGTTTATGGGAGAGATTGAGAGTTTGATTCAATCGATTCTTGATATGTATGAAGTCATTCCCGATGCGGATGCTATGATGCATCCTACCTATCAAGTAATCGGCAAATGTCCGCATTGTGGTTCGGATGTTACAAAGCGGAGCAAGGGGTATTTCTGTTCGAACAAAGAATGCAAGTTTGTGCTTTGGAAGGATAACCACTTCTTAACCGCTATCTCAAAGACGATGACCAGGCAGATTGCAGAAGAACTACTTCATGGTGGAAGAGCAAGGCTTAATGATTGCAAATCCATAAGAACCGGAAGAACGTTTAATGCGACGCTTCTCTTAACTGCCGGAAAAGACGGCAGACCGGAATTTGCCCTTCAGTTTGATTCGAAGGATCGGAAAGGAAAGTAGTATGGCGAAGAATAATCAAATGATTTATATTCGCGTTTCGCAGGAGGAATGGGATTACATCCATGAAAGAATGGAATGTGCCGGTTATAAGAACATGAGCGCATTTATTCGCAGGATGGCTCTCAACGGTTATTTGATTAAGCTGAACTTAACGGATGTGAAGGAGGTCTTGCGCCTCCTTCGCATTTATTCCAACAATTTAAACCAATATGCGAAACGCGCAAATGAAACAGGCAGCATTTATGCTGCAGACATTAAAGAACTAAAAGAAGGTCAGAAAGAAATCTTAAACTGCATGGGAGAAATCCTGGAGCGGTTATCTAAAATCTAAGGAGTTCATATGGCAGCGACAAGGCTAATTCCCCTACATGAGAATAAAGGCAAAACGGTATCAAGGTGCTTAAAGGACCGCGTTGAATATGCCAAGAATGGTGAAAAAACCGAACAAGGGGAATTTGTCACTGCCTATGAATGTAATTCTGAAATTGTCGATGAAGAATTTTATTCCACCAGAAACGAATATTTAAAAAATCACAGAGCGGTGAAAGGTGATGTTATTGGATATCAGATTCGTCAGTCATTTAAGCCAGGAGAGATTTCTCCGGAAGAAGCAAATGCCATCGGTTACGAACTTGCCAAAGAGTTCACCAAGGGAAAACATGCTTTTATCGTGGCAACGCATACGGACAAAGCACATATTCACAATCACATCATTTTTAACTCTGTTGATCTGGAAGGGGAGCGTAAGTTTAAGAACTTCTTCTTATCTGCGCTTGTTATTCAAAAGATCAGCGACCGGCTTTGCATTGAACATGGTTTGTCTGTGATTCAGCCAAAGCCTTATCGTGAAAGAAAGAAGCGGACGGACTTTCCGAGTATGCATCGTAAAGATGATAAAAAGATTGATCTGCTAATTGATATTCAGGAAAAAATCGCACAGGGCAAAGGTCCGGGATATGAGAATTGGGCGAAAGTTCATAACATCAAACAAGTGGCAAAATCACTCCTTTTCTTAGAAGAGCATAACATCCGGGATTTGGAAACGTTATCAAAGCTTACAAGTGAATCTTCCGAAAAATTCGGAGAGCTTACAACAACGATTAAGGATTCTGAGAAAAGGATGGAAGAGATTGTAGATTTAAAAAAGCATATTTTAAATTATTCCAAAACCAGAGATGTTTACGAAGCATACCGGAAGGCAGGATATAGTAAAAAGTTCCTTGAGGCGCACAGAGAAGAAATCACAATTCACAAAGCAGCAAAACAGGCTTTTGATAATTTGGGGCTTAAGAAGATTCCAACGTTCAAGGAACTGAATGCGGAATATGGTGTTTTGCTTGAAAAGAAACGAGCGGCATATAAGGAATATCGCCAGGCTAAGCAAGAGATGAGCGACTATGCAACTGCAAAGTACAATCTGGAGAAGTTCTTAAATCTGCAGAAAGAGGAAGAAATCAAAAATCAGGAAAAAGCAAAAAAGCAAGAAAAGAAGAGATAAGGAATGGGGCATTTTACCAAAACAACGATTTTGGTGGATGCCCCGATTTTTTATTTTTGTCATTTTGAGGAAATGAAATATTAAGTCAGCACCACGAAGTGGGGCGTAGCTCAGCCGATGCAAATCGGATGTTTGAAGGGTTCGGGAGCAACTCCCGACAAGCATTCCGGAGGAATTTGTCTGGACACAGACATTGCTTGCCAGTCTGTTGCGAGAGAGAATTATGTAAACCAAACAAGAGTTCTATGGATGAGCGTCAATTATGGGACACCATATGTATACAATGGAATTATAATATTAATGGGAGGGGCGTATTATGTTCGGATTTAACCAAGATAACAATCAGAATTATGACTATAAACGTCTTCGTAGAGATCTTGAGAACGAGTATGGCGCACAGGGAGCTGGTTTTTCAGGAGGCTTCGGTTTCATGCAAATGATGGAAGCTTCGAATGCCAGCAATGAAGAATTGCTTAAAATGGCGAAAAGAGAAGGACTGGATTTGAGTAAATATAGGAAAAAGAAGATAAAAAAGATTAAGGAGGATACGAAATGAAAAAGATGGTGGTTGAACAGTACGAAGTAAATATACCAGATTACTACGAACAGATTGATCCAATGCCAGAGGATCCGGAAGGATCAGTTGTATTTCGGACTCAAACAGAAAATGCAAGGTGTTTTCTAATAGGTTTCCCTGTTGATTATTCCCAATCTTTGCCGAGAAACCAAAAAGATTTAATTGCAGGTATTCGTAGTTTTTTAGGAAAGAATCAAGGTATTGTTCAAGCTGAAACAGCAGATGATTATGCTTTCAGTATTGTGAAGGCTTTATTGGATCCTCATGGTGGAGTACAGTATATCTTTACATTTCAGAAATTTTATGAGGATGGGATACTCAATATTCAAGGCGTTTTTGAGGAAGGCTATACGACAGGAATTCGCGATACTATCGTATTTGAAATGTGTCTAAGCAATAATCTTGTTTCTATTGAGGAGAATAATACTGTTGGTTGGACGAGAGATCCGTATGATCAGTCTATTACTGAAGGAGCTTTAATGAATTTATCGGAAGAAGAGGATTTCGATGAATTATTCCCAGATTTTCCTCTGACATTATGTAGAGAATTGATAAAAGCGATAACAGGATAGTCAATGATTAATTAAAAGACGGTGCAAGATAAAAAATGGATTTTTTTCGGTTTGCGGTAGGAAAAAAACAGAAAATGAATTTCAAGTAAAAGATGTATGAACAAAGTGTAAATTTTATACATAGAACGCCAAAAGATGCTTATTTTATAGTATAATAGCACTGTTGAAATTGGCTTTAGTGATCTAGTCGTATGGAGGGCGTTTTATGGAAATATCATATAACAAATTATGGCATCTTTTGATTGATAAGGGAATTAAAAAATCTGAATTAAGTGGAATGTGTCATATGAGCAACAGCACGTTAGCAAAGCTTTCTAAAAATCAACCGGTTAAACGAGTTGTTCTTGAAAAAATATGTGATGAGTTGGGATGTAAAGTAGATGACATTATGGAAATACGCGATTAGATATATAGCATAACATTTTTGAACTTTCATAAATATTTTAAATAAATCTGTTATAGAAGACAAAGAGGAAAACAATATGGCAATTATGATTGATAATGAGCCCGAACTTCAGGGTGAAAAGAAAACATGGAATGCCTTTTCAAGCAAACTGTCAAATCAATGGATTGTGTACAATACTAGAAGTGTTAATACTTTTGAATACGATTTTTGTGTAATGGCACCAAGTGTTGGCCTTTTTATTGTAGAGGTTAAGGGATGGTTTCCAGATAATGTTTTAACAGTTGTTAATGAAAATACAATTATATTGTCTGGCTATTCAGAACCTCAAGGCAGTCCGAGACAGCAAGCTAGAGGTTATAGATTTGGTTTGTTGAATAAAATTAAAGATGAACTTGGAATGAATCCTTTAGTTCTTAGTTTGGTTTGTTATCCGCAATTGTCAGAAAAAGATTACATGGAATGTGGTTTAAATATCGTTTCCGATGTTAACGAGACCATCTTTAAGGAGGATTTGGAGGATTCATCAAGACTGTATCAGAAATTTATTGGTCAATACAATCTTAGCAAAGGAAGAACCCATGATGAACTTGACTCAAAAAGATTTGCGTTATTACGTCATTACTTTGAGCCAAATTATGATTTGAAGACTGAAGAAAAAGTATTAAATCCAGGTTATTCAAGACTTAGGGTTTTTACCAATATTATTTCTTCAGAAGCGGTTAGCGAAATTATAGATGAATATTTTAGAGGCATAAAGGAAATAGTGTTTGTATCTAGTAAGGATGAATTACAGCTGATACTAAATGCATTAAATGAAGGCTTTTTAAATAAAAAAATATATCCAGATAAGAATAATATTGCTATAGGAGTAAAGGCTATTGATTTTTCTTCTATCGAAGAGAACTATACTATCTTTAATCTTGAGATTGAAGTTATAGATAATCTGGCAAGTATTGTTCCTGAAGATATTCTTATTGAAGAAGGATTATGTTCAGACTCGCAAAAAACAATTCTCACAAAATTATCTCAAATCTCAGCGTTTAATTTTCAGCAGTATGAAATAGAACATGCTCCGAGTGATAAGAATATTTTAATTACTGCTGGTGCGGGAACTGGAAAAACATTTTCTATGGTTTCAAGAATTGCGTATTTATGTAATAGAACGACAGATTCAGTTGTTGATATTGTTAAAGATATTGCAATGATTACATTTACTAATGATGCGGCTGATAACATGAACCGTAGAGTAAAGAAAATGTTTATTAATTATTTTGTGCTGACATCAAATGAGAAATATATGCACTATATTGAGGATATGAGTCAGGTGCAGATATCAACAATTCATAAATTTGCTATTTCCATTTTGCAAAAAGATTGCATGCGTCTTGGAATAGGATATGATAGTCAGGTTTCGAGCGAAACATTTAATCGAAAAAAACTATATCATGCTTACTTAAATGATTATTTGCAATCTAAATGTGACCAAAATCCAGATTTCATACGGCAGATAGCTATACCGACATATGAAATTGAGAATATGTTGATTAGCTTTTGTACAAAACTTTATGATCGTAGCATAGATATAAAAAAACTGACCTCTGCTGATTTTGGTGAATCAGTTGCTTCATTGCCTTTCTTTAACGAAATGGTAATGGAAGTTGCTATTAAAGCTGAAAAAGATTACTCAAATCAATTGAAAGAAAATGATTTGATAGGATTAAGAGAATGTATGATTCAAATTCATGAGTTGGTTAAAAATGATAAACTCATGAATCAAGGATTGGAATATAAATACTTATTCGTTGATGAATTTCAAGATACCGATGATGTTCAAATAGAAACAATTACTTGCTTACAGAAGATATTTGGTGCTCAATGTCACTTATTTATTGTAGGCGATTTGAAACAGAGCATATATAGGTTTAGAGGTGCAACATTAAGTGCATTCGATAGAGTGAAAAGTGTTCAGGGGATAGGAGAGTGGGTTGAATATTCTTTAAACAGAAATTACCGAACTGATAAAAGATTACTTGATTCATTAAATGAAGTGTTTGTTGAATTGGGTGAAGAAGGTTATTTACCATATGAAGAAAAAAAAGATAGACTGTCAAGCCGTATTTTAAAAGAATATCCAGAGGATTCTTTGATAAAAAGAGTAGATTATAGCAGTTCGACAGAGGATGATTTTTATAACCAGCTTTTTGCTGAGATAAAGAAACAAATTACGATAATTCAGGAACTGAGTACAGAGAGAGATTTATCCACTGAAGAAAAAACCATAGCCATTCTTGTTAGATACAACCGTCAAATTGCGGATTTGGTTAAGGCATCAAAAAACAATGAAAATATAGATTTTACGATTAAAGTGGCAGAGGGAGGTGATTTATATAGATTGGATTCTTCTATTGATCTGTATAAATTAGTCCAAGCTATTACACATCCAACCAATATGGTATATTTAACAAGCTTGATTCAATCAAACTATGTTTCATTACATGTTAACTTCGCAAAGATATCTGGGCTTTCGGAAGAAGAAAAAACTAACGAGTTGATAAACATTTTAAATGAATACTTCATGTTATTTATAGGTAAAACATGGAATCAAGTTGTTCTCGATTTTCAAACACGTCCGGTCTTGGTCGTTTTGCGTGAAATCTATGATTCGACTAAACCATGGACTCATTATAAGGATAGTTATTTGCAGAAAGAGTATCGAGAAAACTATGATTGTTTAATTGAAAAAATAACTCGCAAATATTCTAGAGAGTATATGACTATAAATAAAGTACATGAGTTTCTAAAGATTAATATTACTACGTATCAGGAAGCTGCTTCACGTAAAACAGAAGGTGATTCAACAGGAATACAGGTTATCTGTTCAACAATTCATAAATCTAAAGGATTAGAATACGGTACAGTAATCCTTCCCTACATGCGAGAAGATGTTTCCAATATAAAGGTTGGCGATATGAATGTAGATGTCGTTAATGGAAAGGTGACGTATAGTTTAAAGATTAAGGGACAGATGGATTTTAGTGGAGGATTTGATGATAAAATTGAAGAAAAAGAAAAGACTTCCGAAGAAGTAAGGATTCTTTATGTGGCTCTTACAAGGACAATTCGTAATCTCATTTGGCTAAAAGATTTGGATGATGAAAACGAAATGAGTTGGGGAAGATTTATGGAGGATATAGAATAATGGCTATTATAATTTACACTTATAGTAATCCTTATAAAATCAATAAAGAACCTTATTGGGATATGGTTAGAAATTGCTTTCAATTATGTGCTTCTCAAACTTTGGTAAATGGTTTGTGTGATCAATATATGGATTTTTACAAAGGGAAATTAGTAACTATGACCCGTTTTATTAATTATCTATATGATGATTGGGAAAGTGATATTACAGCAATCAATCAAAGAGCAACATTGGATAATATTATTGAATATATTGATTACGAATCCATTGTAAAAGATATTAGTGCCAATGAAGCTATTATTTCGTTGAAAAGAAACCGAAAGTATGTCCTTGAAAGCATTCGTGTTATGTTTGAGTTGGGAATGGAGCCAAACAATATTCAAAAGGAAAAACTTACGGATGAGCAAAAATGTATCGTTGCAATTTATGAGGAACTGATTAATTCGAAAAATAAGCATTTCACATTAAAGAATAATTTTTCGCGTGAAGAAATTGATTTTGCCATTGAGAAAACTATTAATGCGATGACAAGAAAAGAAAATGAAAGTTCGATTGAAGACATTAATAAGGATGTCATTGTAGTACATGGAATTCATCAGTTTTCTCCAGTCATGTTAAGAACTATTGAGGCATTAAGTAAGTACAAAACGGTTATTATTCTTTTTAATTATTTAAGTGATTATAAAAATGTGTATCAAACGTGGTTAAATGTTTATAGCTGGTTTGAGTCAAAGATTAAGATTTCATCTCAAAATAATTACAATGACAGCAAAAATTATGAGGGAGGAATAATCGCAGACAATATGGCAGCTATTATTTCTGGAAGTACTTCTGCGATAGACTATTCTAAAAAGATTGATGTGATTGAATTTGATAATCAAACTGAGTTCTCCGGTTATGTGGCAAAGGCGTTTGAATTGGCAGAAAAAAGACGAATTGAAGATAAGTATAGTCATCCTACGCTTTATTATATGGACGAACAGATTTATTCCGCAAATAGTAGCGTCAATGAAATACTAAAAGTTTTTTTCCCGGAACAATTTGGAGAAAGGAATTTTTTGGATTATCCTATCGGTCATTTCTTTATTTCAATTACCAATATGTGGGATCCAAATACCCACGAGATGTGTATTAAAGACATGAATGATATTTGTGAATGTCTTTCCTGTGGTATAGTAAGCGAAAAAAGAGCGGGAGAGTTGTCTTCTTTGTTTGACAAATGCAGACTTGTTTTTACAAATGAGACAACCATAAAGGGGATCATAAAGAGACTTAAACGATTAAAGAATAGAATAAGTAATTTTGAAGAAAATAGTGAAAAGGCAGAACTAGAAAGAATAGAATACTATGATATTTCTTCAATGCAGATTGATCTACTTATAAATGGATTGACTGAATTAAATAATATTGCGGAACAATTTTTCTTTGATTTTAATGATCAAAAGAATGATTTTGATTCCTTTTATAAAAAGATATATAACGTTTTGGTTTCAAAGGTTTTAGAGAAAGAGGATATTGATGAAGAGTTTAGGAGCATAGTTCAAAGGGTTTTATTTAGATTAGATGAGACCAAAGGAATTGAAGCAAGTGCGTCATTTGATTGTCTAAGAGAAACAATGCAGATTTATTTGAAACAAACACCACTAGAAGGAAAAGGCGCGAATTGGATAGTGCGTAATTTTGAACAAATAGATGGTGATGTTTTGCGTAAAACAACAAGTGAGTATGTAAAGACGTATCATTTTGCTTGCTTATCAGATCAAGATATGAGTATTACACATAAGGATGAGTTCCCCTGGCCTTTGGATATTGGTTTTTTTGAAATTGCACAGGAGCCAGTTGATTGGAAGTATCAAGTTTATGTTACATCTCGGAAGGAGTATAAAAACTTTAGGCGTTATGCATTAGTTTATGGCTTGGCATTTAGTAAATGCAAGATTGTATTAAGCTATATAAAAAATAGGGATGAAAAGGAAAATGATTTATACTATTTGCTTAGAATTCTAAATGCTGACATTAAACCTTATGAGCCGGAGAAAGTTGATAACAGACGAAAGAACGGAAGCTATATTGATTTTGAAATTGAGAAGTATGCTACATTCACGCAATATGATTTGATGAAGTATCGTCTATGTAGATATAGGTTTTTGATTGAATCAACAATAGAACGAAACACGATATATAAAGACGAGTTTCTAATTAAAAGCTATATGGCCGTAATCCTTGAGCATCGCGCCAGAAGATTCTTTTCGGGTAAACCCTTTATTAAAAAGTATGTTTATGATTATTTGATAGATCAAATGGAAGATCTGAAGGATGATTTTCCATTCATTAATCGACTTGATATGACAGATACTGTAAAACTTGCTCTTTCATATATTGAAGATAATGCTGTTCTGTATAATAAATTTACAAGAATTGGAAATGCCGAAATTGACTATATGACAATTCGAGAAGAGTTTTTGTCTGTTTTTAGAGGTAAAAACTACAATGAAGAAGAATTAGCAATACATAAACCGGCCACAAGTGATGAGATTTCTAGTGTATTGTGTGGAGATGTGTTAGATGAAGAACGGTTTATTCGTAGTATGAATCGCTTGTGCGAAAAATGTGCTAGTAAAGATGCCTGTTTAGGACCGTATAAAGCCAAGAAAAAATGGGGTGAAAAGAAATGATTAAAGAAGGAATGTATGCTAGATGTCCAATTGACTTTGAACATCCGGATAATCCGCGTGTCTTTGCTACGGGAAAAGTTAAAAGTATTAATACATTTAATGAAACGGCACATATTGTTTTTTTGGATCCGTTTAATTATCGTGCTTTATTTGAATCAACACCGGGTGAATATATTCCCAAAGAGGTAAAAGAGGCTCCATTAAAACTGATAGAGCATTGCAATTTATTTAAGAACTCAAAAGTCAAATCTCTTGGAAAGGACGCTATAATTGTTGAATATAAGACAAGAGAAGACGAAGGTTATGATTATTATTTAAGAGATATAAAAACAAGAGAGTATTCCTGCGTTGCCGAAGAAAAAATTGAAGCCTCTTTTTTTTCTGGATTTATAAAGCCTTCTGTACAATTATCAAAATATGAGTTTCAAAATCCTAGTTGGTACTTGGGCAGACAAATTGTTAAAGATACGATGAGTATTCTTGACAACTCTATCTATGGATTTAAAGAGTTGGCTGGCTGTAAGATTTATCTTAAGGCGTTTCAGATAAATACAATTATGAGATGTCTGCAAAGCGATTGTTGTAGATATATGATTGCTGACGAAGTTGGGCTCGGAAAAACAATTGAGGCTTGTTCGGTTCTTAAGATCTACATGAAAAACAAGTCTAATCAAAACATTCTTATTTCCGCACCAGCTGCATTGGTTCCGCAATGGAGAACGGAATTGTTATTCAAATTCGGATTACTTGATGGGATTAATCCAAATGGTAATGAAATAAATCTAATTGCTGTTGAAGAGTTATGTGATTCAAAGAAAAAAATAAAATGGGATTTTGTAATTGTTGATGAAGTGCATAATTATTTAGGCGTTTCTCAATACTATGATCTTATTCATGAGATTAGTAAACATTCAAAGAATATATTATTACTGAGCGCAACACCGATTCAGCAAAGAAGAGAAGAATATCTCAAGTTATTGCAACTCGTAATTCCAGAAAAATATGATGATATTACCCTTGATACATTTGACTCCTTAATGGAAAAACAAAATAAGATTACAAGGCTTACTCATGAACTGCTAGATGATATAGATAGTTTCCAAAATGAGTTATTGCCAGGAATAGAGAGTAATACTTATGATCAAGAAGATATTCAGGATGAAATTGAAGCGATAAAAGATGTTCTTGATTTGTTAACTTCGTTAATTGAGGACAAGAAGTTAAGAAGAATGATAGATAATTTAGACTTTGGCCTTGATGACTATGGAATGTATGATATTAAGGTAATTGCATCATATATATGTGATAATTATCAGATTGAAAAGAACATTATTCGTGGCCGTAGAGCAGTTTTGGGAGTTTATCCAAAGGATGAGGAGGGAGAGTTTTCTGAGAGAAAACTGATTGAATTAGAATATCATATTGATGAAAACACTAATTATTATGAGAATGAATCTTATAGACTATTAAAGGAATGGATTCTAAATCATCAAGAAAAGATGGATAGAATCATAGTTGAAAGGGATATTAAACCTCTTTTGGAATCTTTTTTTTCCTCGCCGTGGTCTTTTTATGCAAGATTAAAGGAAATGAGCCACAAACTTGATATTCCAGAATCTGTGATTAAGAGTGCAAAGAGATGGATTGAGGAAGAGGATGGAATTATCGAAAATATGGCCGATATACTAGATGATATAGATGTCCATCCTTCAAGAATAGTGTTATTGCTTCATTTCATAGACACGGAGTTGTTTGGTAAAAAAGTGGTATTGTTTACAGATCAACCGGAAACGTTTGATGTGTATTTTAAAGTATTAAAAATGGCCTATGGAGAAGAAGTTGCTGGATTTTCAAAATCCATGAATACAGAAGAAGCAGAAATAAACATCTATAGGTTTCAATCGGATAAAAAATGTAATATTTTGATTTGTGATAAATCTGGAGGTGAAGGTAGGAACCTTCAAATGGCAGATTATGTAATACATATAGATTTGCCATGGAATATTAATTCAATAGAACAGCGAATTGGCCGATTGGATCGAATGGGAAGAAATATAGAGATTCCAGTAACATCTGTGGTTATCCATACTGTAGATAGTTATGAAGAACAGTTGTTTAATCTTTGGAACAACGGGCTAAGTGTCTTCTCACAATCCCTTAGTGGATTAGAAATAATAATGAATGATATTAATAATAGAATCACCGATTCAATATCAAGTGATTTTGAATTTGGCCTTTATAGTGTAGTGCCAGACTTAGTTAATGAATCAAAAGCAATGAGAGAAACGGTTCAAAAAGAGCAAATATTTGATACAGCTGCCTTGAGATTCAAACCATTATATAATCAACTAAAGAGATTACTAAATGATTATCAATTTAACGAAAATGAATTGTTCAGTAGTACTATGATGAGTTGGGCCTCTTTAGCTGGATTTGAAGCGGTTATGCAGAGTGGAAAACAAGGATTGGTGACGTTTGATGAGAATAATTTTCACGTTAGCTCAGCAAGGAATTCTTTTTTGATCCCCCCCAATTGGGATAATTATTTGAGCAAAAAACAAAATGAAATGGAAATTAGAGTTCAAAGAGGGGTAGAAGAAAAAAAGAAGAATGTCAGCCACGATAACAGAAGAATTACCGGTACATTTGATAGAGATGTAGCTATTAAAAATGATTATATTCATTTTTACGCACCTGGTGATGAAATATTTGATTGTATTACAGATAATGCCATGCATTCCTATCGAGGAATGTCATCTGCTTTTGCAGCGCTGTCTTCAATAAACTGGAAGGGGTTTGTGTATACATTTTCGATTGAACCAAATGAACGACTATTACTTGATAAAGGAGTTTCACTTTTTTCACTAGGTCTGTTCAGACAGTACCTTGCTACTTCAGTTCAAACTATAGCGGTTTCTTTAAGTAATCCTCAGGATGTTGCAGAAAAAATAGTTTTGGACGAACATAAAAGAATAGTAAAAAAAGGTTACTTTAACAAAAATGATGATATAGAGCATTTAGGAAAGCGAGGGATGGATAGAGATGGTGGATTTCTCGGGATTTCTAGATATGAGAAGACTAGTAATCTAGATTGGTTTAAATCGAAACATCATGAGGATGAATGGGAAAACTATGTGAGCAAGAGTAGTGCAATAGCCAGAAAAAGAGCAAAAGAAAGATTTCAAAAGGAATCAAATCTTTCCGGGGCAAAAGAAATGATAGAACAGACCATTTCTACAATTGAATCTAGAGCCATCTTTTATGGGATGAAAGAAGATTCCTTGGAAGAATTAAAAAAACAATATGACATTATTTATGAAAGCTTATCAAAACCAATTATAAGAATGGAATCGGCATGTTATATGTGGTTGGTAAAAAGAAATGGATAGAGAGACAATCATTGAAAATATAGAAAAATTAATAAATTCCGAGATGGAGACATTTCATTATGAAAGAAAAGATGAAAATACTGTTGTTGAAAACTATCTTGACAATGTAGTTATTCGCTTGCTCAATGTAAATGATTTATACAAAAAAGGTTTAGCAGGGAAATCAGATTATTTGAGTGTAATAAGGGAGTTTATGCTTTCTTTTAATGCCGAATTATGTATTAAAGATAGTGGCTTAATGCTAAACAATCACTTTTCAATTTACTTTAATGAGTCCTCTAAAAAATATTATGCAACATATAATGTACCTAACTTTATTAATCATAAATCATTTGTTGAAGAGGCCTTTATAAATATAAATTCAGAAACTATAAAAACTGCAACACCATATTGTTTAAGAATGAATCAATTTATGAGGAATCTTACTGGTTTTGACTCTTTCAAATCATTCGAACAGAAGATGTGCGTCTTTGGTGCATTAAATACACCAGCTTCGTATACAACGCTTCTTTCTATGCCTACTGGAGGTGGTAAGAGCCTTATAACACAGGTTTTAGGTTATGAGAGTAAAGGATTGTCGATAGTTATTGTTCCCACAGTTTCTCTTGCAATAGATCAAGAAAGAGTTGCAAAAAAGAATATAAAGGGTGCAAAAGAAGGAGAGATTTTTTGCTATTATAGCGGGGCTAAGAATGTTCATTTGATTTCTAGTGCCGTAAGGAACAAAACAGCAAGGATTTTATTTATTTCACCGGAAGCGTTGATTAAAAATGAGCAGTTTATAAATCTTATTGAAGAGGCAAATAGCATTAATTATATAAAAAATATTATTATTGATGAAGCGCATATTGTTGTTGCGTGGGGAGATTTTTTTAGAGTTGATTATCAATGTTTAGGACCTTGGAGACGTGAATTATTAAAAGTAAATCCAAGCATAAGAACTTTTTTGCTATCTGCAACATATAGAGACGATACAGTTAAAAAACTTAAAAAAATATTTGCAGATAACAACAAATGGCTTGAGATAAGATGTGATTCTTTAAGAAAAGAACCTAAGTTTATACTAAATAGAACTAATAGCTTCTACGAAAAGAAGAAAAATGTTTTGGAATTAGTTAACCTAATGCCGAAGCCTATGATTTTATATGTTAATTCTCCGTATGATGCAGAATATTGGAGAAAGTATTTATATGCTTATGATTATAAGAACATAAGGACGTTTACAGGTGAAACAAATTCCGAAGAAAGACAAAAACTGATAAAAGAATGGACTGAAAATCGCTTTGAAATAATGATTGCTACATCTGCTTTTGGTGTTGGGGTTGATAAACCGGATGTTAGAAGCGTGATTCATCTCTATATACCTGAAAGTCCAGACGCATATTATCAAGAACTTGGAAGAGGAGGACGAGATTCACTCCCTTGCCTAAGTATAATGTGTATTAATGATGAGGATCTTTCAAAAGCAAATAAACACGTTACTAAGGTTTTGACATTAGAAAAGCTTTGGGGACGTTGGTGGAGTATGTATAAAAACCCTAACAATATTTGGATTGGTGGAGAAATATCAATTATTGCGTCTACTAAGCCAAACTACAATAAGATTAATTACTTTGAAGAAGGAAATGAGACTGATGAAAAATGGAATATTAATGTGCTCTTATTATTAAACAGACATAATTTGATAAGTATTTCTTCTATAACTCAAGATGATAATAATAGATATATTTTCACAATTCGTATTTTAAATGATCTTATTACCGCTGAATCTGATGAAACCATGAGATTATTTGATAGTATACGTGAAAAGGAGGCTAATGATTCTTTATCGGCGTTCTTGCTTATAAAATCATCCATAGAAAATGAAGGGAAGGTTTGTTGGTCAACGATGTTTTATGATACATACCCACTTGTGTCTGAGTATTGTCCAGGATGTGGACAGCACACTGAAGTCGTTTTTGATGAACCTTATCGTTTCCCGTTATTGATTGATGTTTCTAATCCACAGAAAAATATTGCAGAAAACGTAAAACAACTATTTGCAAATACTGATGAAATATGTCTCATTAATTACTCTTTGACGGAAGATATTATAAGAAAATATGAACCTGATGTTATCATAACAAATCAAGATACTTGTATTAATGATGATTTGAATCCTTGCCTAATTATTATGAACTATAAGGAATATTCTGATTTGCAGAAAAGAGATAATGGTTTTTATTTATCTGGCCTTCTGATGGCTGTGTACAGTACAAATCCTACCGAAGCAGTAAATGAATACCGAATTATAAAAAAGTATCAAAAAAATGGAAGAAAAACAATACATATTTCACCTAATGATTTTATTGTTTCGGATTTGACAGGAAAACAATTATCGTCGGTTATTAACGGCGGGGTGATTAAATAGGGGGTATATTTATGTTTATAGGCAATATGGTGACTGAAGCTATTCCGGCAAGAGTCTATGCACTTTATAGAATTGTCGATGCCAAAGGACCGATAACAAGAAGCGAAATACGGAGATTGATGGAACCTGAAGAGTTATGTGAGGATTCCTCCTCCTATTTTTCCAAAATTATAAAGGCTGCAATTGAACTGGATCTAATTAGTGATTCAGAAGGTATGGTTTCTGTGTCCGTTACAAAAAATGAAATAAAAACGATGCATGAGTTTCGAAGATATGTTATTTCGGTTTTGCCTAAATTTGAACATGACCAGTTTTGGAAGTGTTCAAATGTTATTTTAAATATGAATGAGAAGATTTATGAATTTGATTCGATTTCCGATTCACAAATGTTAAACTACCTTTCTGAACAATTAAAGGAAACGGTTAAAGACACTGAAATAAGAGGATGGCGTTTCTGGTCACAATTTCTTGGATTTGGATATATGAATGAATTTGTTTTTCTACCGAATGCTTATGTATTTGTTAAAGACACTATTTCCTTGATGGAATTGGAAAAGAAGAAAGAATATGATTTTGATGAGTTTATGAATAAGTTTATAAACTATGGGAAAATTGTATTACCTGCTCAGGTGACAGATTATAGATTAAATATTGCATTATCAAACGCTTTACGTCAACTTCATGACAATGGAGAGATAGAATTAAGGTCTAGAAGTGACCAAGAAGGAAAATGGGTTTTGTATCCATCGAAAGAGTCATTTAATCAACATATTACTTCTGTTGTATATAAGGGGGTAAAGAGATTTGAATAAAGAAATTGCAAAAAAACGAATGATGAATGTTTTACGACCTGATGTAATGCATAATTCCCAGGCTGATTTTCTTGCTACGCATGTTCCTATGAAGAAACTTTTTATTACGGATCAATTAACTGTTCATGCAGAAGTGCCAGAACAGGATAAAAAGTCACCCAAAAGCGAAGAAGAAGTGTATGATAGATTTATGCCTGAAAAAGACGTAGATCAGTTTGTTTTAGTGGTAGGAGATAGTGGGGCAGGAAAATCGCATCTGATTAGATGGTTATATACTATGCATGAACTGCGAAAAACAGAAAATGAAGTTATTCTGCCTATTCGAAGAGCTGATAATACTTTGAAAGGAACTATTCGACAATTAATTGAGCTTCCGGAAGTGAAGAATCTGCCGAATAGGGAATTATATAAAAAGCTTGCATCGGCTTCAATAACCGTCCCTGAAATCGAGCTGAAGGATACATTGTATCATTCATTTATCATTCAGATAGAAAACGATGACGGAAGAGCCGGAGAGGAAGATGGTGAGAGATATATTAGTAATGTTAACAGGAATCGACTGGTTGCTCTTATGTCTAACTCTTTGTTCAAAGGACGTCTTTTGGAAGATGGGGGACCCATAGACCGTATTTATAGTAAATTTGCAGAGAATAAAACCAATGATATAAATGATTCTGTGGCGGAGTTTAGACCAGAAGATTTTGAATTTGATTCAACTTTTAGAAATAAGCTTACTACTGCTGATGCAAAAGCACAAGGGATGGCTGATACAATATTAAGAGACGAAACGTATGCAAGCAAATTATGCACATATGTTAATCGTTTTGTTGAAACGGTAATCCAGCGTTGTTCTGGACTTGAGCCGGGCGATTTGAAGGATGTAATAACTGAAATTAGGCAGGAATTAAAAAAACAAGAAAAAACTCTTACTGTAATGATTGAGGATATTACTGCCACCTCCGGAGTAGATAATTCTTTGTTAGATGCTCTTTTGATGACCCGCGAAGAGTATCCAGATAAGAATATGTGTAGAATTAATGCAATTGTAGGAACAACGGATGCATACTATAGAGATAAATTTCGCGGGAATACAAAAGGAAGAATTGGCAATTATGTCTATGTTCCAGATGATTTATTTTCCGGGAATGAAGGTGGACTCGTAGAGTTTTTTGCAAAATATCTAAATGCTATATCTCTTGAAGAAGAAACTCTTAACAAGTGGATAATCGATGACAGAGCTGATTTAGACCTTCTCCCGATTCATATTTCAAAGGAAGGTGAAGGCTGGGGCGAGTATAAATATGGTGAAAAAGTCATTAATCTTTTTCCGTTTACTAAGAATGCAATTACTATTCTTTATAAAAAACAAGACAAGAACAAAAGGAATCCTAGAATGCTAATGAGAGAGATTCTAGAACCCTATTTGAAAGACGCACTTGAGCATTTTGATGAGTTCCCCGTTCGTAGACCCGTTCTTGAAGTAAAGGATATTGCACTTCAAAATGCAATAAATAATAGTCCCAATATAGATGATGCTACTAAAATTAGATTAAGGCATTTTATGTATGTTTGGGGTAATGGAAAACTTGAATCATATAAAAAGAAAGGTGTTAAATATGTTTCGGGAATCCCAACATTTGTCTATGAACAGCTTGGTTTACCATTAATAGATGGCGTAGAAGTCGCACCTCCATCAGATGTGGAATTGATTGGCGAAGAAAATCATATAATTGAGGAGGAATTTAATAATTCTGAAGATGCAAATAAGGAAATCACAGAAAATGAACAGGTTTTAATTGCTCTTGCTGAAGTCGATCGTTGGATAGAGCAAAAGGAATATAAATTAAATATTGGTGCTTCTACCAAGAGCGTACGAGCGTTAAATGAAGCAAGAAAGAATATGAATGATTATCTCTATAGTACTATAGATTGGATATCAGAAGGTGTTTCTCCACATGCGGTGGCTAGAATTAAAGATACTAGTAATAAATTTTTAGTGGCTTTTGATCGCCAAACAAAGGTTAGTGATGCTGTTGTAACTTTACCGGCGACTATTGAATCTAGGAGAATAATTGAGGCATTTGTACGTTGGAGTGAAGTCGGGGGGAAATCCTGGAACTTCCCCAATTCTACAGATTATTTATATCGTATACAATGCTGGAGCGAAAGAATCAAACCAAAGCTAATTGAATCTATTACAAATTACGATGGTAATACCATTGATTATTTTTCGTTTGCCGTAGCAGCGGAGTATTATCGGATTATTCTAAATGGATATTGTAAAAAATATCAGAGTGTAAAAAATATATCTCCGGATAAGCTTCTTGAGAAAAATTTACCCGTGACTTCGCCTAATGGACATAGTAAGAGTTGGAATGATTTGCTAAGAATAGTTAATGGTTCTGATGGAATAGAAGTAGTTCGTGAGTGTGTTCTTCAGTATTATAATTTACCGCAAGGAAATGTGAGTTCTTCAAAAAACTATGAGTTTGACTATGTGCGGTTTTATAAGGCTGTAAAAAAAGTACTCAATAGTGGTTTGCATTATTCTGAAGAATCATTACAACTTGATGATCCTGTAAAAAAGAGAAAGCTTTACAGTGAACATTTGAAGAAAATACAAGATAAAATTGAAGTGGTGATTAGTGACGAGATAGAGGCTATCAATAACAAAATGTTATTAATTTCTCAACTCGTAGATATTGATGAAATTGACCAAGCGGAAGAAATCGAGGATATAGTTAAGGATATTGATAAGTTTTATCAACAAGCATCTGATTCGCATATAAGTATTTCTTCTCACTATAATTCGACAAAGATTAAAAATTGCAAAAATAATTCAACGAATATACTAAAGGCATTAAATGATGCAAAACAATTGAAAGATCTACAAGATTCCGTTGATTTGTTGCTTAAACTGAGTAATGATCCAATGCAATGGCTGAGTCTTTTCTGCGATTTGTTGACTGAGTGTAATCAGGATGTGATAAAGGCTAAAAATGAGACTCAAATCAGAATGAATAGTGTTAATAATGGCTATTCTATTGAAAACATGTATTCTGTTGAAAAAAAACGTATTTTAGACTGCAAGGAATTGATGGAGGAGGTGAAAAGGAAATAATGCTACTGGATGAGTTACGTGAAACGAAAAAAAAGATGGTATCTCTCAGTAAAATTGAGCAAGCTGCTCATGATGCTGAAAAAAGAAAGAAAAATGATTCGGATTATGCGAGCATAGTTTCTGATTTATATTCTTCAATTAGCCAAGTTTCTAAAGCAAAGACGGAAATGGGTTATTCCATTTCCGATGAGACTATTCAATTATTAGAAGAAGGAATTGAGAAGGTTGAAGGTGTTATTGAGACTGGGGTTGTGGAAGATTCGGCACTCGGTAGTTCACGACAAATAATTAGAAAAATAACCCCCTGTTTAAATAGAGAATGGAAAAACTATCATCAAAAAAAAGTTTCTCTTAGTATGAGAAAACTAAACACTCTTGGTAAACTTGCAGATGACACGGCTTGGGTAGAAAAAATGAAAAAGAACATAAACAATGCTGAGGAGTGGGAAAGTCTTTCGACACTAGAGGATGGTACTAACAGCAGGTTAGATTTGTTTATCGAGAGTTTAGAAGCAGTAAACCAATTGGAAAAGAAATTAGATTTAAGTCCTGAGATACAAGAATTCTTGGATTCAGTTACTTATGGTAGAGCAAAGGCAAGTGATATTAGTCCAAATGTAATTGAATGGATAAAAAATGAAAAATTGGAAGATAAATTTGTAATTAGTTTTAAGTATTAATACAATTACTTTTATAGTTTTTGGTTTGGAGGAACTCGTAATGGGTTTAATAGAAGATTTGGTGAGTGATGCACCAAATGATGAGGTAATAAAAAAATCAATTATCACCACATATCAAAAGATGCAAGAACACGAACATATTTTATGTTCTATCAGTGGCGGAAGCGATAGCGATATTATATTGGATCTATGCCAAAGGATTCCTGGAGCTGAAAAGATCCAGTATGCATTTTTTGACACGGGGTTAGAATTTAAGGCTACAAAAGAGCATTTGCTTTACTTAGAGGAAAAGTACGGTATTTCCATTGATAGAGTTAAAGCAATTAAACCTATCCCGGTTTGTTGCAGGGAATTTGGTCAGCCATTTCTATCGAAGCAAGTTAGTGAATGGATTGGCAGATTACAAAGTCATGGTTTTGCATGGGAAGACTTACCTTTTGATGAATTATATGATAAATATCCTAATTGTAAAGCAGCATTACGATGGTGGTGTAATGATTTCCCAAATACTTCTAGAGGTATAAGCAGTTACAATATTGAATATAACGCATATTTGAAGGAGTTTTTAATTGATAATCCACCTAATTTCTTAATCTCTAATAAATGTTGTCATTATGCTAAGAAAAAAGTTGCAAGCGACTATAAAAGAAAAACTTGTTTCGACTTAAATATGTACGGTGTTCGTAAAGCAGAGGGTGGAGCTAGAAGAGGCGCATACAAGAATTGTTTTACTCCGAGAAAAGCTGGAGCGGATGAATATAGACCTATTTTCTGGTATAAAGCGGAAGAAAAGAAAGAATATGAAGAATACTATGGGGTTGAACATAGCAAATGCTATAGCGAATATGGATTAAAACGAACTGGCTGTGCAGGTTGTCCGTATGCAAGAAATTTTGAAGAAGAATTGTTGGCAATGCAAGAATTTGAGCCAAACTTATACAAGGCTGTTAATAATGTTTTTTCTGATTCGTATGAGTATACAAGGAAATATCATAAATATGTAGAACAAAAGAAGAAGGAAAAAAAGAAACAAAAAGAAGAATAGGTTGTAATATGGATAGAATTGTATATTTAGATAATGCTGCTACAACAAAAATTAAACCGGAAGTATTTGAGGAAATGAAACCTTTTTTTGCTGAATGCTTTGGAAATCCGAGTGCGCAGTATGGATTTGTGACGCCAGTAAAGAAGAAAATAGAATTGTGTCGTAGAAATATTGCGGAATTATTAAATGCTTCTGAGGATGAAATATATTTTACAAGTGGTGGGACAGAATCGGATAATTGGGCAATTAAATCTATTGCTGAAAAGTATAAGACAAAAGGTAAGCATATTATTACCTCTTGTATTGAGCATCATGCTGTTTTAAATACCATGAAATGGTTGGAAGAAAATGGATACAGAATTACTTATACTCCTGTTGATAAAAATGGAATAATTGATTTGGATTTTCTTCAGAAGAGTATAGACGATGAAACGATTTTGATATCTATTATGACAGCAAATAACGAAATAGGGAGTATACAGCCAATAAAACGAATAGGCGAAATTGCGAGAAAGAATAAAATCGTGTTCCATACAGATGCAGTACAAGCATATGGACATATTCCTATAGATGTCAAAAAAATGAAAATAGATATGCTTAGTGCAAGCGGTCATAAAATATATGGGCCAAAAGGGATAGGAGTATTATACGTAAGGAATGGTGTTAAAATAGGATCTTTTATTCATGGAGGTAGTCAGGAATTTGGCTTAAGAGCAGGAACCTATAATACTCCAGGTATTGTAGGTATGGGAAAAGCATCTGAAATTGCAATTCGTTTTATGTCTGACAATGAGAAAGTACGAGATACTCGAAATTTGCTATTGAAGAAAATTGAAACAGAAATACCAAAAGTATTTTTAAATGGTGACATTGAAAATAGACTTCCAAACAATCTTAGTATTACTTTTGAGGGTGTTGATTCTGAAGCTTTGCTAACTATGCTGAGTGAAAATGGAATTTATGCTAGTTCGGGTTCCGCTTGTACATCTGGAGACACTAAGCCATCACATGTATTAAAAGCGATTGGTTTATCGGATAAAGATATTAAATCGACCATTCGTTTTTCTGTTTCAGATGACACAACAGCAGATGATATAGAATATGCAATAAAAGTATTAAAAGGCTGTGTTAGTGCATTAAGATAGAGAATACTGAGTAAAGGAGAATTGTCATGGCTGAACTTCAGAATAAGTATCAAATAGTTGGTTTATCTGCAAAATGTATAGAAGATATTCTTGGGTTAGATGATGATTCGGCGGTGTTTAAAAAGCTTTTGCCTGCAATTAAATCATTTAATACTGATTATACACAACTATCATTGAATTTTGAGGTTATTAGTTCTAAGAATAAAATATCTAGTTTATATAGTATCCGATTGAGCCATGGAATTAGAGCTATTCTTTGCAATTGTGTTCTTGATGGTAAGGCTATAAAAAATCAGTTTTTGATAATTCATGTAGAAGAGGATCATGACAAATCATATTCATGGGCAAATAAACTAAAGAGTGCGGAACTTGAAAAACATCTGAATCAAGATGTTTTAAAAATAATTATGGTGGAAGAATTGGAAGAAAAGGCCAGAGAAACAACAAAAGAAGCGCTTGTTCTTCCATTTTCTGGTATTAACGATACTTTGTTTAGGGAAATCGATATTGATAAGAGTGCCGTTCCTTTTCTTCGACAATTATCAACACCGGCTTTTATGGACGGAAGGGATGTGCTATGCAAAAGTATAAAGGATTATTCTTATGAAACTCTTTCAGCAATCGCACAAGAGTTATGTGATGATGAAAATGATATTCTTGTCTTTTTCAGTAGCGAAAAAGAGTCTTATCTTAAAGCGCAGAAACTTGCCGGTGGATTTGAGATTGTGGACAGAGATAAAGAGTTACGTGAAGCTATTGAAAAGGGAGATTTTGAGAAGTTTAGGTTGTTTTTACATCCGGTGCAGCAAGAGTTGGTAAATGATAATTATAAGGGCCCAATTAGGGTTTTGGGTGGCGCAGGAACTGGGAAAACAGTTGTGGCATTATATCGAGCTAAACGATTGGCATCGGAGTTATCTGGAAATGAAAAACTACTTTTTTGCACATTTACAAATAGCCTAATAGATGATTTAAGTGAGCAACTCAAAAAAATATGCTCCACAGAAGAATACTCACATATTGAGGTGTGTACACTTTCCTCGGTTGTCTCTTCTTTTTGGAGAGAACGTAAAGCAAATGTTTTATATGATAATACTGGGCTTGATACACTCTTGAAGAAGGCAATTGACGAGAATTTGGATGCTTCGGTTAAAAATAAAAGTGTTACATTTTATAGAGAAGAATTAAATGATGTTGTATTGTTGCTAAACCAGATAGACGAAGAAGAATATTTAGATGCGGATAGGACAGGAAGAGGCACAGCTCTTTCACGGCCACAGAGAGAAACAGTTTTTAGAATTCTTCTTTCGTATATGGAGCTGATGGAAAAAAGCGGAAGATTAGAACCTCTTTTTGCAGCACATAGAATGGCAATGATTTGCAAAGAGGAAAGAATAACACCATATAAACATATTATAGTGGATGAATGCCAAGATTTTCATTCTGCCGAGTATAAACTCATTAGGGCATTAGCAGGGGAGCAGCATTCAAATGATATTTATATTACTGGAGATTTGAGGCAGGCCATCTATAATAAAAGGGCAGTACTTTCTAATTGTGGTATTGATATTCGTGGAAGAGGAAAGTATTTGTATATTAACTATAGAACAACAGCTGGTATTGCAAAGTATGCAGAAAAGATTATTAGCAACATAGATTTGAGTGAGAGTGAATCGGGATGCAAACAAATATCGGAGAGGACGATGTCCTTGCTATATGGAGATTCGCCGGTTGTCCAGGAATTTGAAAGTATGGAGCAAGAGGCATCGTTTATAATCAACCATATTAAATCGTTACATACAAAACAGAGTATCCACCTTGAGAATATTTGCATTTGTATGCTTAATAAGACTGATATCGATTTATACCGAGAGTATTTTACAAAGGAGAATTTGTCTTTATTAGATGTGAAAGATATTCATAAAACAGACTACAAAGATAAAATCCATTATTCGACTTGCCATAATATAAAGGGGCTTGAATATCAGTATATTATCCTTATTAATGCTAGCGAAAAGCATTTTGAATATGCCTCATCGGAAAAAAGAGTTAATAATACAAAGAAGCTTTTGTATGTTACTTTGACAAGGGCTCAGAGGGGCGTTTTGATTACATCACCTGGACCGGTAACGCATTTACTACCTCATTGAGTTTTTTATAGGAGCATAATCGATGGACGAATTAGACAATTATGGAGTATTGTCAACTAATAATTTAGATGTGAAGCTGTTTGAGCGCCTTCTAAGTAATAATGATCAAGGATATAAGTTTTATTGGTTAGAGGCTATCATGAGATTAATTCCATCAGGAAGACGAGTGCTGTCGTTTGAAGATATTGTTAACGAAATGATATGGGAAGCTTGGAAGACGGTTACCTATTATAATCTTCGCTTGGGGCATACAGTTAATGGAAATCCTGAAAACTTTCTGGAACATGCAATTCGTACGCTCGAGGCGTGTTCTAAAGAAGAACGGGCAAATAGAAATGTATCTAGAGAGATGATTATTTCTTTGATAAAAAAGTATGATGAAAAGCTTATTACCGATAAATTACATTTAACAGATTATGTGCCGTATCGCATTATAAAACCTTTTGTAGATAAAGAAGGAAAGGAGTATATTGATAAAAAGCAATACGGAAGGTTTATCGCCTATCTAAGTGAGTTTAATAGAATAAATAATAATTATTTTTATACTATAATTGAAGCATCCTCTCCTTTATATCGCTGTGTCTCACTTAATGAGCAATGGTATGATTTTATGATTAGAAACTATGCTGTGATTATGGGATGGATTCAGTATAGTAAAGCACATTTTGTTCAGGATCGTAATCCTGATGTGCCACGTGTGATAGATAAGATCTCGCCCGAATCTGACGAAGCAAGAAAATCTCTTGAAAACGCGAGAAATCTTTGGATTTCAACGGTAGAGTTAACTGGAAAGCCTTTATATGAAATATATACTGGTAAAGAAATATCACTAAATGAATTCGATTTAGACCACTTTGTTCCTTGGTCATATGTTTCAAATGATGAACTGTGGAATTTGATTCCAATGAGTAAGAAACTTAATTGTAGTAAAAACAATAAGCTTCCGGAAAAGAAATATTTAAGCGAAATGATTAATTACCAGTTCTATTTATATGGTTTGATATTTAATAATAATAGTATTGAGCAAACCACAAAACTAATGCAGTTATTTGAGAAATGTAAAAAACAACATTTAAATGCGGATTGGGCATTAAGAGATTTATATGTTTCAGGGAAATCATATAAGTCGTTTAAATATGTTTTAGGTAAGAAGCTAGGAAATATTTATGACGCCGCAAAAATGCAAGAATATGAGATATGGGAGTTATAGAGATGAATATAGTATATAACAAACTTGTAAGAGATAAAATTCCAGAAATTATTGAAGCTGCAGGTAAAAAGTGTACTGTTAAAGTGTTGGAAGAAGATGAATACTTGGAAATGATTGATGCCAAACTTGACGAAGAATTGAAGGAATATCAC
>Ga0247608_10001030_pt1 | contig 40993 bp, 70 predicted proteins | sample 176DNAGHGlowgp2_FD_193490 | JGI IMG/M metagenome (GOLD analysis project Ga0247608, IMG submission 193490) | Sheep rumen microbial communities from Palmerston North, Manawatu-Wanganui, New Zealand - 1766 DNA GHGlow gp2 | ecosystem: Host-associated > Mammals > Digestive system > Stomach > Rumen ...
TAATATTACACCCGTTAACGGAAATGTTACTTTAGAAATTCCAGATAATCAAATACAGTCAGATTGGAACGAAGCAGATACAACTTCAAAAGCGTATATACAGAATAAACCTACACTTGCAACGGTTGCAACATCAGGAAGTTATAATGATTTAACAAATAAACCTACTATACCTGTTCAAGCACAAGCAGATTGGTCGCAAAGTGATAATGATGCTCCTGATTATATTAAGAATAAACCTAATTTTGCAACAGTTGCAACATCAGGAAGTTATAATGATTTAACAAATAAACCGACGTTAGATAAATACTATGCAGGCACAGGTATTTCAATCACTCCAAAACTTGCTACAACGGTTGATGTTGAATGTTCTAATCCCAATTTAACCGTTACAAGTTCTTATGATGATACTGAAAGCACAACAGGTGTTATTAATTATGAATTTGAATACAAACGAGTTCTTAAATATTCAGGTACAAAAAATTATGATCTTGCAGGATATACAAACCATTATATAATAAACGGAAAACTTTATTATCAAACAAACGATACATTTCCGGGAACTTTAGTTGATAATTCAGGAAAATGGACTTGTGTAGCAGGAAGTTCTTATACATCGGGTTTTTCCCTAGGCATTAATAATGGTTTACTATATTTTTTAAATAAAACAAATACACCTGTAAAAATAGGCGATTATAACGATTGGGATTCTATTTCCGAAAGTTATGCTACTACAAATACTAATTTATATGGATATGCCATAAGAAACGGAGAATTATATTCAGTCAATAACGGCAGCGCAACAAGAGTTGGAACCGAAAGCGGATGGAGCATTGTTAGTGGTAGTTCTTATGTTAATTCTTCTGATGGTATGTATTCTTATGGTATTTGCAACGGTCAGCTTTATTCGTTATATGGAAATACAGCTAACAAAATACATACTGATAATAAATGGACAATTGTAAGAGGTCCTTCTGCATTTAATTCGGCTTCACTGACTGCTCTAGGAATTTGTAATGGTAAATTATATGAAATGCGCGGGTCAGGGCCAACTATTACCCAAATTGGAACGGACAATGGATGGACTAATATTAGCGGCCGCCAAAGACAATACAATATGCCTGCTTTAGGTATAAGAAACGGACAATTATATAAACTCACAGGAAATCCAATGACAGCTACACTTTTAAATAATAACCGAAACTGGAAAAATACAGTAGATTTAGGTGAGGGTTCACATATTTTTGTCTGGGATGAAAATGATGTTTTATATCTATGTAATTATGGTAACTCTCCTACACAATTTACAGATAACATTACAATTGACAATATTTTTGTTAGTTCTGCTGGTGTTAACTTTTATTGTATTAAAAATTATAATAGTACAACAAAAGCATTTTATCACTATACTTTCAATACTTCATCTGCAACTTTAATTGGAAGTGCGGAAACTAGAGTAGGTTGGTATTTAAACAATACTCAAGTCGATTTAAACAACGGTTACGATTTAACCGTCACGGGAACACCCCAAGTAAATGACACAATTGATTTAACTTATACAACAACCGGAAAACCAAACGAATATGTAATCTCAGCTACGGAAGGAGAATAATAATGCAAGTTTTAATTAAACCATATACCAAAAAAGCAAAAAATGAATTTATTGAAAAATATAAATCTGATTGTAGATTTGAAGAAAGCGATAAAGCACTTTGGGCTTTAAAATATTATGAAGTTTTAGAAGGCAATACTGTATCTTTTGTTCTTCGAGATATGAAGCATGAAGAAAACGATAAAAAAGCAGATGAGAAAAGATATAATCAAGAATTTACAATTACTATTCAAGATAAAGAATGTACTTTTGATACATCATCAAAAACGCAAAAAGATTTATTAACTGCTTTTGCCGTATGTTTTTCAACAGGCAGAACTTATGACGGTTGGGTTACTAATAACGGAGTTGAACTTGATTTAACGCTTGAAGATGTTGCAACAATAGCAACAACATTTAAAGAGCTGTCTAATGTTTATCCTAAATGGAAGGAATTTAAAGAACAGATTGACAAAGCTGTAACAATTGCAGAATTAGAAAGTATCGTGATTGATTATGAAATGGGGGAATAGAACATGAATATATTTCAAAAAATTTCTTTTTTAAATCGCATAACAAAAGCGATTGAAAAATCAAAAAAATTAATTGACAGCAAAAAAGATGTAGCCGAAAAAGTTAAGAAACATATTGAAAATATAACAGTAGAAGTTAAAGAATTATCACATCTACTACCCGATTTGAGAAATATGTATATAGAAATTGTGGAATTTGTAGAAAATATAAAATGAAAGAATTTTTATTAGTTCAACTAGTCGGAAATCCTGAAATTGAAGTAAGGCAAGTTATGCCGTATGATGATGAAGATACAGTTAAAGACAAAAACAAAAAACCGTTTAAAACAAATAAAAGCGCTTTAATTAAAATATTATATCGTGATAAAAAGGGGAATGAGGTTAAAAAAATAATCTCAAACCCCTCGGAATATCAATATGATGGCGCAAGCATACCTTTTAAAATCGGCAAAGGTAATATGAAATTATTAATACCTGCACTGTTTCATGACCTTATGTGTGATGATAAGAGCAGAATTGACTTTAACAGACGGCTTTCAAGTCTTATATTTAAAGATTTGCTAATTCAATGCAAAGTTAATAAAATAATTGCTCAGATAATGTTTTTAGCAGTTGACAACTATCAAAAATTTATGGAGGGGTGGAAATGAGAATTACACCCACGCAAATAACTTTTGGATATAAGCATTTTTTAAAAACTTATTGGCTACAAGGGAAATTACCTACGGTTAAATATGGTTTTTATGGGGGAGAACTAACTAAAGATACTGTAACGCTTGAGCATATTTTACCGCACTCAAAGGGTGGAAAAACTATTTTAAATAATTTAGCACTAAGCAAAAATACAAACAATTGGGCGAGAAGCAATAAGCCTTTAGTACAGTTTTTCGATATTGAAATTTTTAAAAAATATTGTGAACAGTTTAAGGGGGTAAAACTCCCTTATTTTAATGGGGATGATTATATTAAACAAATTGCAAAAACAGTGGAAAGGCAGATTAAATGACTTCCTCAACAAAAAATTATATTAAAAATCTTGATAAAAGTACAAGGCGTAAGCTAATTGAGATAGTCAAATTAGAGTGGAATTTGCCTGAAATAGAATATTGGCTTTTAAATTATGCTTTTGTTGAAGAAAGAATGCGAGAAAATACTTGCAGAAAATTACATATAAGTACGACAAAATATTCAACGCTTTTAAAAGAGGTGTTAATTAAAGTTGAAAGTACGATACAACAACTCGACAAAATACGTACTTTATAAGGAAAAGTACGGAGTTTAGAGTGGCAATAATCTCTTATACTAAAAGTATAGGAGATTTTTTTATGACTTATCCTTATTATATGCAGAATAATCCATATTATCAGCCTAATGCTTTTGCAGGGGCTTTAAGCCAAAATTACGGCAATTATACACAACAACCCCAACAACAAGCACAAAACAGTTTTAAAATTTTAGCGGTTGCAACAAAAGAAGAAGCAACGGGAGCGCCTGTTGATTTAGTGAATGGTATTCCTTCATTTTTCTTTAATAAAAGTAACGGTGAAATTTATATAAAACAGTTTGACATTAAAACAGGAACACCGATTTTTAAAACATTTCTTGAAGTTAAACAGGAAGAAAATACAAAAGATATTCCGATGTATGAAAAGCAATTAAATTACTTATGCAACGGGGTTGACAGCTTGCATAAAATGATTGCAAATTTAGCAACATCCGAGGAAAACTCGGAAGTTGAAACAAAACCTAAAAAGAAAGAGGGTAGTAAATGAATCCAATGCAAATGTTAGGAGCATTACAAAAAGCACAAAACCCAATGATGTTGTTAAATCAAATTGCAGGACAAAACCCTCAAATAAAAAGAGTTTTAGAAGTGATGAAGGGTAAATCACCGCAAGAGATGCAACAATATGTAAGAAATGTTGCTCAAACACAAGGGGTAGACCTTAACCAGTTAGCTCAAAAAATGGGCTTTCAATTACCAAATAATTAATTAACCGTAGCAGATACGAGAAAGAGTACACACATAAATAGGAGAAAGACATCATGTCAGAAACAGGAATGATGGCAGATATTGCTGCGGTTACAGACAACAACAGAGGATACTACCCATACCCCCCAATGATGTATGGCGGTTATGGTAATGGCTTCGGTGGAGATTGGATTTGGGTTATTTTATTAGCTGCTTTATTCGGTGGCTTTGGCGGCGGATTCGGTGGCTTTGGCGGATACGGCGGAGCGTTCGGCGGACTTACGGACGGCGGATTATTGGGTTATGCTATAGGTAATAACGCTACTAAAGGGGATTTAAACTCTGTTCAGTTGCAAAACGGAATTAGCGACCTTTCTAATCAAGTTACTGCAGGATTCGCAAATAACTCTACGCAATTATGCGGTGGATTTGCAGACGTACAAAATTCTTTATGCAATGGATTTAATTCAGTTAATACAAACTTGCTTCAAGGTTTTGGAGCTACGCAGTTAAATGCTTGTCAAAACACCAATAATATTGTATCGGCACTAAAAGATTGTTGCTGTGAAAACAGACAGGGAATTTCTGATTTAAAATACACAGTAGCAACTGAAAATTGCGCAGACAGAGCAGCTTTAAGTAACGGTATTAGAGATGTCTTAGTAAATCAAACGGCTAATACTCAAAAAATTCTTGATGTATTGTGCCAAGATAAAATTGATGCTAAGAATGAAACCATTGCAAACCTAAGACAAGAATTATTGTATTCAAGAGGACAGGCTTCACAAATTGCACAAACTGGACAGATTTTGGCAGGTCAAACAGCAGAAGTCGATGCTTTATACAGACGTCTTGCGGATTGCCCTGTTCCGTCTATGCCTGTTTACGGTATGACACCGATATTCAGTTGCAATAGAAACAACGGGTGCGGATGCAACGGCTATAATCAGTTTTTAGGCTAAGAATGTTTTACAAGATAGCTCTTTAGAGGGCTATCTTGCTTTAAGAAAGAGGATTTAAAATGTCAATAAATTGTAATTGTAATAATAACGGGTTTTATAACCCTTTTGTACATAGATTGGTGTCTGCAACAGCAGGTACAAGTTTAACGTTAACTGTAACAAACAGTACTAATATAGCGGATGAAGAACCGTTTTTCTTTAGTGCTAATGCAAATATCAGTAATTTAATTCCTGCTGCACCTTTACCCGTTGAAATAGAGATAAACGGGGCGGCAGTACCTTTATGGAATAAATACGGTATTCAAATTCAATCTAACGAAATACCACGCAAAGCGAGAGGGTATTACTCGGCTGATGAAACAACACCACATGTGATATTAATTACAACACCAGTAACAAATGACTTTTTATTTTAAGGAGTAAAAAATGTATAACAACAGATATTATAATGAAATGCCGCGCAATGAAAGGCATATTCAAAACGAAGAACAGTATAGAAACGCAATAAGAAATCTTAAAAAAGGTGAATACTGGAAAATCGAAAATTTAATTAACCGTTCAGATGTAAATTTTAACGAAGAACAATATACACCTTATGATTATGCTTATGCAGTTAACGCAATGAAAAGCGATTATGATATATCGGATAAACCCGAACAATATATGCGTATGGCAAAAGAATATTTAAGAAACGACAGCTTCCCCGAGCGTGGTGGCGAGCGTGCTTATTATGACGCTCAAAGACGTTCTATGCGTTATGAAAACAGGTTTGACCCTTATATGGGTAATGAACGCTATGAGTACGAAAACAGACGCAGATACAATGAAAGAAATAGCTTTCGTGATAGAGATAATGACGGAAGGTATAACGAGTAAATGTGTATGTTGAAAGACCAAAAGAACTATTTAGGCATTGCATTATTAAGCCGCTTGATGACCAAGAGGGGCTTATAGTCAGCGTGCTTTATGATAAATGCGGAACTGAATTATATGTCAGATATTATAATCACGGTATCTTAACGCATAATTGGTTTTATGACTTTGAGCTTGAATTAAAAGAGCCTAAAGACAATAGCAGAAACTATTTTAAGGATTACTAAAAATGTATGAAAAATTGAATAAAATAAGACAAGAAAAGCCGAGTTTTGATAGGGATTTAGTAAATAATTTTGCTAAAACTATGCCTAAACTTTTTAACATTATGATTGACGGTTATATGTATAATAACCATATCGGAAGCAAAGACGTAGCATTATTAGCACAAAAATATATCACTAATAATAAAGGTGAAAATATCGGGTTTAAATTTAACTATGATGATATTGTGGATATTGCAAAAAATTATACAAATTTGCAAGATTCGGAATATTATCCAACTGACCTTTGGGTATGGGCTAATGTTAAATATGGGGATATCGGACATATAATAAATGACCCTCAATCGATAACAAGAGCGGCGATATCAGACCTTGAAGATGAGGATTTTCCTTATTTTGAGGCTTCGCAGAGAGCTTATTGCTGGCTTAAAAAGCATATAAGTAATGATGAAAGTTTGCATTAATTCAAGGGAGTTTTAAACTCCTTTTTTATTATATTGAAGCACCACTTGAAATAGTGTATAATAAGTATATGGGAAATGAGGGGAAAAGGAAAACTTTATATAAAAGTTTAATACCAATAGATTTATTGGATGTCGGCAATACTAAGATTGTGTTTGACCCTACGAGTAATACATTTTTTAGGCATTCTTGGCAATCGCCTAATGACGGCTTGATGAATTCATTTAACATTGTTATTGACCCGAATATGAAAGAGTTTTATAAGTTAAAGGATATGCACTAATGGAACATACAATAAATTTATATGCTATATTTCAAGTTACAATTTATGTTTTAGCGGTTTTTGGTTTGTTTTATGTATTACAAACTATTACGCATGCTGTTAAAGACACTAAAAAAGATATGCACGCAAAGCAACTAGATACGGAGCGTGAGGAAAAATCAAGAGAATTAGATTCCGACATTATCCAAGAACTTATTAAAAAATTCCCTGATGTACCAGAAGAATTTATGAGAAAATCAGAAAAATTACAAAATATTGAAAATAATCAAGAAATACACGATATAAATAAGAAAATAAGAAGATTGGAAGAAAAACGATAATGGAAAACGCTCTTTTAACAAACTTACCGCAATATGCACCGTATATAATAATTGTGGTAGCATTTTTAGTATATTATAAAATCTTTGTTACTCCTAAAGATTTAGATAACGAATTAGAAAAAAAACTTGAAAAATATGTTTTAAAAGAAACGCATGACGTAACGGTAAGAGAGATAAAAGAAGATATAGCAGAAATTAAAGACAAAATTGATAAGATTTACGATAAATTGGTTAATGTTTAAGGGTTGAGGAATTTTGAATTTTACGTTACAAGAGTTAATTAAGTCAGACACGGCAACAGCTAATAAAATAAACAATTACCCGTTAGATGTTAAAATTTTTGATAACTTAATGATTTTAATTGTTGAATGTTTGCAACCTATCAGAAATATGGTCTGTAAACCTATGACAATTTCAAGCGGATTCAGGTGTCCTAAATTGAATAAAATTGTAGGCGGTAAAGATAATTCGCAACATTTGACAGGGCAAGCGGTTGATTTTCATATAAAAGATTTTACAACAAAAGAAGCGTATGAATATATTAAAAAGGGTGGTTTTTATTATGACCAGTTGATTTTAGAATATTCAAAAGGCAAAAGCTGGGTGCATATATCGTATAATAAAGGCAAAAACAGACGGCAGAATTTGATTTATCAGAATGGGAAGTATGTATTAGAAAAATAATTGACTTGCTTTAAATTTTATATTTTGTTTTCTTTCTCTTATAAGTTTTTTACCGCAACGAGGACAGTAATAAAATTCGTTTTCTTTTGGTGTTCCGTCACTAAGAACAAGTGAAAATCCGCAAGCCGTACAATCCCAATAAATTATTTCGCCACAATCTATTACTTCTTTCCATTTAGCCATTTTACCACTCCTTAACTTTCACTATATCAATCTGAAATTCAACCCCTGCAACCATAATACGAGTTGAAAACTTTCTCCCCTCTTGCCTTGTTAAATTAGCGCAAATACACGCTAAAAAATCAGCGTTTGAAAAATCGTTTTCATCCATAAAATTATATAGTTTCTCCCAATCTCCCTCGCCACGTTCTTGGATGTCGTTATTGTTTTTGTTCATCTTTCACCTCTTTAATTACTTCCAACACTCTTAATAACATATAAAATAATTTATCTAAAACTACATTATATATTTTCTTTAATTCAGCATAATATCTTTCATCTGCTATATATTGACATTTGCCTGCAATATAAAAAATTCCTCCTATAGACAAAAATACACCTGCTACAATTTTTATATATTCAATGGTGTCAAAAAATTGTAACAAATAAATAAAAATATATTCCATTTTTCCTCCTTAATTTATTGCTTTTTTGTAGAAAAAATTACAAAAACCTGTTATAATAACATCAAGCGGTACACTCGTCATTTTGGCGGTGTGCTGTTTTCATTTTTGGGGAATTTGTAAACTTTTGCCTTTGTACCAAATGGCACATAATCATCGATTTGTAAACATCCGTATTCAAACGGTTTTAACCCTTTATCACATTCACAACTTACCTCTTCGCCAAAGTATTCTTTATTGTCCAAATCGCATATAAAACTATCTATATACCTTAAATATGCGGTTTGCACAAAATGCTTGCAACCTCTGTGTTTTTTACAAAAATCTATCATATTACTATTCCTATGTTGTAATAACATCACCAGTGGCGGCAAAGCCTCTTAACAATGCTAAAATGTGCCGCCCTTTTTTATTTCCCTTATTTCTTTATCGTAGCACCCGTGCCTAAAATTGAAATTTTTAATATTGTTGGTTTTTATAAAAAAATATGCTTCCGGAAAATTTCTAAATTCAATTCGCCAAACTTCATTTTTGCTTATATGTTCGCTTGCATCCTCTGTATTATAAAAACAAAGTGTGTGTTTATCGGTTTTTTCTAAAGCCTTTTTGTTTTTAGCGAAAACCAAATCAATATACAATCGGGAATCTTTATATTCAGGTAAAAGACTTAATTTTAATTGCATCTTCCCTCATTTCTAGTCAAAATTGACAAAATTTAAACTATATCTGATATATGGTTATGACTTGTTTTCTTTGTTTGTCATAAAAAACTTTGTAATATTTCCCCGCATATTCATATTTCCAGACGGTTACTCGGTTACTTTCCCTATTGATAAATTCCAATAAATTCTCTTTTATTTTTCTTATAATTTCTTTTCTGTCTAACAATACGCCGATTCTTTCAAGACATCTTTTTTCAAAATGTAATCTTTGGTTGTCTCTTTTTGTATTTTTTCTTTTTTTCATTTTTCCTCAAAAAATTTTGCTGATTTTTTGCTGATTTTTTTGTGTAAACTGTGCAAATTATAAAAATTCTCTAAAGTTAAAGTTTTCTCAAAAGCCTTAATTTTAAAGAATTTTAGCTATTTTGTGTAAATTGTGCAAAGTGTGAAAATTAGCTTTTTTGTTTTGGGGTGGTAGGGGTCGCAGGTTCAAATCCTGTCGTTCCGAAATCTTAAAAGATAATTCCAGACTGCTTTTTGCGGAATGGAATTATTTTATTATTCCCCTCATTTTTTATTTTGCTGATTTTTTGCTGATTTTTTTCAAAGATATTATTTAGCTGATTCGTTGCCGCTAAAATCATGTCAGAATTATTTTGAGCATATACATTTAACGTCGTTTCTGTTCTTGCATGTCCGACTTGATTTTGAGCAAATTTAACACTTAAACCGCTCGATAAGACCATATCAATATATGAGCCTCTTAAATCGTGAAGTCTAACCCTTTTATATATTCCGCAAAGTTCAAGAAGTTTATAAAAAACCCTTTTTCTAAAATTACCGCCATGCAAATACGTTCCTGCTTTGCTTGGAAACAATAAAGGATTATCGGGTTTGAGCGTTTTTATATGCTCTTTTAAAACTTCTTTGAGTTCGTCAAATATAAATATCTTACGCTCCGATCTTTCGGTTTTTGTTTTATGCACCAACCGCCCTTGCGTATATTGTTTATTAACTGAAATATACCCTTGCTCGTAATTAAAATCGGCTTTTTCTAAAGCTAATATTTCGCCCTCTCTCGCTCCTGTTCCGATAAAGGTAAACAATAAAGGGTAATATTCTTTATACGCTTTTTTGCAAGTTTCAAGAATCAGTTTTAACTCATCAATCGTTAAGTGGTTTATATCCGCCTTTGGCGGTTTGGGTCTTTCAACCTCGTTAAATATATTCTTATCAATTAATTTATGTTTTATAGCGTAATTTGTTGCGGCGCTTGATAACTTCAAACAATGCCCTGCAACGTGCGCCGTTGTATTTTTTTCAAGGTCATAGAAAAATCCTTGAATCGCAATAGAATTAACGCTATCGTATTTTATATTATCTAATTGTTTTAAATATTTATTGTAGTAAATATTATATGTATCATAAGTTGACATAGCATATTTGATTTTAGCTTTATCTAAAAAGAGCTTGAAAATTTGTCCGAAAGTTATGTTTTTATCGGCTTTCACTTCTTCAAACTTCCATAAGTCTTTTTTAGCTTCTTTAATCGTTTCATAATATCCGCTTGTATGGCGCTTGCCGAATATATCGGTGTAGGTTATTGTGTATTTAACCTTTTCGCCTGTTTTGGTTTTAATCCTCTTTTTGCTTATGCCTGCCATTGTTCATCCCCTGTAAATGCAGTATGAAGTCTTTTAAGCGAAATAATATCATCAATAAGCCCTATTTTTGTAAATTCGTTATTATTTGGCTGGGTTGATAATAGCAAAGACCATTTTTTATTTTTTCCAATTTTGGTTATCCAAAGTTTATAACCTGTTGATAATTCAAACTGCATTTACACCCCCATAGCCTCAAGTGCTTCTCTTTCCGAAAATTTATAATACCCTATCGGATAGAATTTAATTTTGTTTTGATTTTTCAGCTTATACAGATACGATTTTGAGCATTTATGAAGCTGAATAAAATCGCTAACTGTTATCAAATCATCTGGCAATTCCCTTGATTTGAATTTTAAAACATTTGACATATAAAGTCCCTTTCTTAATAAAAATTCATGTAATTGTGTTATAATATAGTTAAGCGGTTAGCTTGTCATTTTGGCGGCTAACTGTTTTCATTATTCAGAATTTCTTTAAATTTTTCTTTTTCGACTAAATATAATTCATTCCAAATCAGCAAAATAATTCTGCAAAGCGCATTCTCAAAATTGTTGCACTCAACACATATTGGGTTTCTTTCTTCAAAATTTATAAAAATGCAATCATTTTTTAATAAAACGCCTTTAATTTTGCTTAAATACAAAAACAAACATAAAAACAATTTTGAATTATTAATTATTTCGTCTTTATATTCGACATTATTCAATTCGCATAACTCTTTGATTGCGTTTGCTTCAAATTTTATTTCCATTTTTACCTCACTAAAAAACCGCCTTATTGACGGTGTTATAATCAATTCCTAGTTCTTTAAATCTTTTCAAAACCAACTTCACTCTTTTAGGTTCAGAATCTATAAAATATTTGTCATATAAGTTTCCTATAACCGTTCCAATTCTGCCCTCACACAAAAACAAAAGGCGGGCAATTTCAGAATTTGAATGACCCGCCACAACATAATTCAAAACATCTTTTTCACGCTTCGTTAGTTTTTCGTAGATCATTTGTTTTATACTCCTCACACACTTCATCATAATAAATTTTGCAACGTGTTTTGTTATCACACGTTTTATTGAGATTTTTGTTTGGCTTGTATTTTTTGCAGTTATATATGTTCTGAATTTGCATTTTCGTTGTCCTCTAAAATATTATTATTTTAAGCTTGCACCAACCATTCCACCAACCAATGCACCTGTCATTGCTGATGTTGTTTGAGTATCTTTCACTTCTTGATTATGAATTTGTGCATCACGATATAAAATTAGTTTGCAATCTTTGCGGTAATTTTCGTTTAATACGCAATTATTTACTTTGTCATTCCACTCTTTGCGTACTTGGTTAACTTCTTCAGTTGTATTGTTTATAAATATTATGAAAGCTATTAATCCGCCAAAAATAAACACTATTATAGTAACACCAATTATTCGGTCTACTATTTCTTCAACTGTTTTCATTTTAAAATATTCCTTATTTCTTCTTTTTCTTGGTCTGTTAGGTCTTGCCAAAGTTTATTTATTACTCCTGCCAAACTTTCTTCAAAACTTTTATCGTTATGATGACACCCTATAAAAGTATCATTATCTACAAGGAAATTAAATCTATTATTTTTCTTATTTATATCAACACCATCATAATTTTTTAATAAAAACTTAATCAACCCAATTTGTTTCTCTGCGGTGAATAGTGGTATATTATAATATCCACATTTTTTGCACTCTCTATCAGTACAATCTTTAAGAGTAAATCCTTGTTTACGTTTACAAATTCTTATCCCCACATTTTCAAACATTTTTTCAATCTCTGTCATTTAAAACCTCATCAATCTTATCTAAAACTTTTTTCCTTACATTCAGCATCCACTCTTTATAATAAACAGGGTTAATGTTGTTTATGGTTTTTTCTGATAAATAGTTATCAACGCAATTTCTAACCCATTGCAATTTTTCAGTTTTGGTCATTTAAAACCTCGTCAATTAATTCTATCGTTTCATTAAAAGTTGTTACCGCATATATTGCACTTGGACTTTTATATTGCCTAATATCTCCTTGAGTTAAATATACTTTTGCATTAATAATTTTGTTTCTTATTTTTATTAATACTTGTCTATATTCATCTCTTTGTTTGAACGCATTTAATTGCCATTCTCCAAGTTCTATAAAATCTTTTTCAGTTTTCATTTAGCACCTCGTTTACTATTTTTTCTATGTCCTCAATTATTTTGTCGGTTTCTTTTAACCCTAATGTCATATATGCGGTTTTGAAGCGAAATTCAATTATATTTTTTATATCACCTAGTGCAACTCTAAAATTGACATATTCTTGTTCTTGTTCTTTTAACTCTTTATTTTCTTCCTGCAAGCGTTTTATATAACAATTTGTGCTAAATTCATTGCAACTTAAAACTTCGGGCAATTCATCAGGTCTATGGCTAAGACTGCAATAAAATTTACGTGCTTTAAAGTCTAAACCTAAATTACTGCAATTATTGCAATATCTTATTTCTTCGCTTACATCTATGCCGTTTATGATTGTTTCTTTTTCTTCACTCATTCTTCAACCTCTCTAATATCAAGTCTTTCGTCTTTAAAATACATATTTCTACCGTTATTTATATATCCGTGCAACATAGCCCATATCCAACATTGTAATTTATACGGATATGTTTTTATATATGTAGGTATGTTTGATTTATCTGTTACCCATATTTCGTATTGTTTCATTCTTCCTCCTTAAATAGTTGTTGGATTTGTAGTTTAATGTCATCTTTGTATTTTATGCAATTATTCAATACTTCATTTTTAATATCCTCTATTGTAAGCTCTATGCCTTGTGTTTTATATGCTATACATATCAACTCCAATAAAATCCTATCTGTAATTTCTGGGTAAATATTATTTTGACAAGTTGGACATTTATTACTTGCCCTGCCTGCACATACAATTTTTCCTCTTTTACATTTATGTTTAATTCCAAACACCTTAAAAAATTCTTGTTCTAATTCGGTGGTCTTTATAAAACACTTGATGTAATGCATGTTTATATTGCTCCAATCTTTCCCTTATTTCTTGTTCCGTTGTCATTCTTCCTCACTTTCAAGCCATTGTTTGATACCATATTTGCAGTCGTGAAATGGGTCTAAACAATCTTCGTAGTGTTTGAAAATACACATATTATGACAACTTTTTGAAAATAGTTCCGCCATTTCATCAATACTCATTGCTTTTATTTTTTCATAGTTGTTCATTATCTCTCCCATCTTTTTTTTCTCTTATTTTTTCAACAATATTGTCAATTTCTTCTGAAATTGCATTGCTAAAAGGGTATTTAGCTTGCAAAACAACTAATCTGTTTAATCGCTCTAAAAGTTCGTTCATTCTTCTACTCCTTTGCGTGGTTTGCCGTATTTTTTTACTAATTCAAGCACAACAGGTTTCATATGGCATTGCGCTTTTAAATCTCCCGCAATCGGACACATTGAGCATCTAAGTCCATTGTAATAACATTCAGCCGCAGATTTAGTCCATCTAACCACAAGCGATTTGTAGCAATACCCTAATTCATTCATGACCATTAGTACACCTCTACAATCTTCCAACCCTCTGCGTTCGGAAATCGTTTTTTATAAGCATTTAACATTTGCTCTTGCGTTGTTCCGGCGGGAAAACAATCGCCGTTAGTAATAGCGTTATACAGTGGGTTGAATACTTTGACGTGTAGCCATTTTTGAGCCGTTATAGCTTCCTGTTTAATGCACCTTGCAGACATTTCTTTGAGTGTTGCGGCAGGCGGCGGGAATCCGTCTTTGTATTCGTTTGCGTAAATATCCATTAATTGCTCAAAATCGGTTTTATTACTCAATGCTCTTGCATAGGTGTCATATTGAGCCTGTTTATCTGTTATTGCGTGCGGATATAGCGCAATAATGCGGTTAATAAAGTCAAATTTATCCACTTCCACACTCCTTTAGTCTGTATTTTTTAGTTAATTCGTCTAATTCGTTCTTGAACTTTGCGGCTTTATCTTCTTTGTCAGGCGGTTTGCCACCGTTTAATTTTCGATATTTCCAATACGCTTTGAGTTTAACAAGGTGCATGTCAGGAAAATTCTCATCATACGGCGGGGCGTTCTCTTTCTTTTGCGCAATGTTCGCTGATAAATCCTCAATTAAACCGTCTGCAATATCTTTTTTGCCTACATATTGAACCAAGTTAGCGTATTGAACTGGCGTTAAATGCACGTTAGCATACTCCCCGTGCCAGTTTCTTAAATCCAAACTTTCTTTTTCTTTTTTTAATTTTTCTTTTTCTTTTTCATTTAGGGATAGTATCTCAGAATTAAATTCTACAACACTATTATTGTTAGAATTAATATCCTTATCTTTATCCTTGTCCTTATCCTTATCCCCAACTTGACCTATATCTTGACCTAGGTCAACTACTTGGTCAACTTGACCTAAACTATATTGGTTATTGCCTTTCGGGTTATGATTGCCACCCCAATTTTTAAACTCTTTTTCTTCTATAAGAGATTCTAAATTATCATCAATTAAAGAATCGCCTGTTAACGTCAATACTCCGTCGAAAATTAAATCAATTAAAATCTCTTTAGGGCAATTTAATCTTTTTAAAGTTTCTAATTTTCTTTTATCAATGATAATTTTAATATTAGTTTTGTACCTCATTTTTTGTTCTCTTTTTTCTTCTCTTTTTTCTTCTTAGCATTTTTAATTATTTCGTTTGTGCCTTTTATAAATTCTTTGAAATCTTTTTTAATATTTTCGATTTCGGGCATTGTATATTTCATTTAATTGCCTTTCTTAAAATCATTAATCGATTGATACCATTTGCCCTCTTTTGATTTTTTTAAATCAATGTTAAGCCAATCTCCCTCGGTTGCATTATCCAGAATTTCAACCTTGTTTATTCCGAGTTTGATTATTTCTCCGTATTGAGTATTTACTGTTTTAACGTTAATTCCTTTTGCAAATTCCATTTTATTTTTCCCCCTCTAATAGTTTTTCAAGTTTTAAAGTTTGTTGCGCCTTGCCCTTTGTTTCCGGTACCTCAAAAAAATCCTCTCTTTTTTTAGTACCGTTATATAATTGAATATAAACTGTCCTCAATGTTTCAAGGTCTTTTGACGTAAAAGTATCAGCTTCTAAACATAAATAATTTTCAAGATCAGATTTTTTAACTCCAATTTTCTCAAAAGCATTTATACAATTTTCAATATCTTCTGATAATTTGCTTTTTTGAATAACAGGCTTTATACCTAAGTTTATTTCTTTAAAATCCGGCTCTTTTTGTTTCATTTCATCCGGTAACGCCCAATTAGGCAATTTAGGGCGCTCAATAATCTCATAATTTTCACCATAAGTATTTTTAATTTTCACCCATGTAGATGGCAAATTATATAAATATCTGCCGATTCCCCATTGAACAGCCGCACGCTTCATACTGTCAGATATACCGCCCTTTGTGCTTTCAATTTTTGTATCTGATGCGCCGTCGTATTTTGTTATCCATTCGTCATTAATTCTCAATGACAAACCGCATATTTTGCCGTTATCGGTTGAAATAAATTCATTTTTCCAATTAGAAAAACCCATAACCTCATCAAGCCTGTTTTGAACGGCTCTGTTTTGAATATATGCAACTGCTAAACCTTTTGTTTTATCCTTGCTTTTTGCAGATATTCTAAATTCAATCTCATCCGGTCTAAAAGGCTTTTTCAATTCTCTTTCAATTTCTTTTAAATCCATTTTTAAACCTCATAATTTGCAAGGATATTATCAATCCACTTTGGCGCATAGATAATTCCTTGCTCTTTGTCATAATTTCCTATAATCTCATCAGGTGATGGTTCTAATCGCATTTCAATAATTTTATTGCTATAACCCTCCCATAAATCTTTTTCTTTACATTCAAGATATTTTTCAATGCCTGCATAAATTGCTTTCTCGCCCCATGTAATAATATGATCTGTCGCAGGGTTAAAAATCTGTGTTATATATGGCGCTTCTTTTTCTTGCACTATAAAGAAAAAGTTTTCGACATCAATTCCGGTAACTGCTTTTATTCCCATACGATACATAGCTGCTTGAACGTGATAGCCGTATTTTATAAACGTATTAAAAAATGTTTCAGGGTTTGCGCTCTCTGCCGTCTTGTAATCGGGAATATTTTTACAATCATAAGGCAAAAAATCGGGACGGCATTTAAGCCAAATATCTGTTTTTTCATCCTGCCAAAAAATAGATAATTCCGATTCGCCCTCTTGACTTAATGCGTTTTTGCATTTTGTATCATTGTTAATTGATTTTGCCATACAAACAATCTGGTTTAATTCAGAAGCAGTTAAATGTATTTCTTTTGGCTCAATTCCCGCTTTTTCAAGCGCTAATTGCATTAAATCAGATACCAAATATTTTTTTATACTATCGTCATAACCGAGCGTTTTTAAAAATTGAACTAAATCATCTTTTTTAAATTCTGAATAAGGATTATGCCAATATTCTTTTTCAAAAGCTTCTCTTCCCTCTAAAATATATTTATGAGCAGCTTTACCGATTTTAAAATATGGCTTTTCTTTTAGTTCATATTCCCCCGATAAATATTTATAATAATACTTTGCAGGGCAATTTAATAAAGTTTTTAGTCCTGAATTAGATAATGCAGGAAGTTTATGATATACTTCCGATGGCATATTTCTAATTATGCAAGGAGCTTTAATTTCGAGCCCCTCTTTCCAATCAATAATATTCATGTTATAATTCCTTTATATTGTTATAAGATTTAACATTGTGCTCAATCATTCGCTTGGTTGAGCGTTTTAATTGCTTCAATAAATTCTTTAAATGATTTATTGTGCAATGTCTTAACAATTTTTGCATTCGCCGGATGTAAACATAATGCGCAAAGCATTTCAACCAGCCTGCATTTTGTAAAACCTTTAAAATACTGTTCCATTTTAAACTCCTCTTTAAAATTAGTGATACAAAAAATCATCCATTTCCTGTTCTGCCAATCGTTCCATGCGTTCTTCATATTCTCTTAGCTCTTCCTGCTCGTCCAGTCCGTAATAATCATACGGATTATTGAGCTTTGCTTCGTATTCGGCTTGTGCCCTCTCGAATCCTTGCATTTTGCCCCCTTTCGTTTTTTTTAAAAATAAAGGAGCGCAACTGCGCCCCCTCGGCTAAGTAGAAGTTTAAATTAAAAAAAGCCCCGTCTTGCGCTGGTCATTATGATAATATAACGGGGCACCTTGTCCAATTATGGTAATTTCAAAAAAAGCCCTCTAATAGTGAATTAGTTAAAAAAAGGAAAACGAACTAGAGGGCGTAATTGCTTCTGATTATAAGTCAAGTACTTTGTTGTATGCTTCATTGAAGCAGTTCAGTTCGTCAATTTGACCTGTTTCAAGTAGAAAATTCCAATGTTGCAGTGCTTCATATTCAATTTGCCTTTGTGTCGGCAATAATCCCTGTTTTTCATATTCTTTTTTCAATTTATTTTCAATAATTTTTATGTTTTTTGCAAAATTCTTTTCTTTTAGTTTATTTGTAGCGGAATAAAAATCAATGCTCAATGCCACGTTTTTTGCCTTTTCTTCGTCTTTATTTATTTCTTTGACGATAGGTTTATTGTATCTGTCATCTTCAACTTCGTAGCTGATTTCGAGCGTTCTTACAGCGTGCATAAACTTGTTAAAGTCCTTTGCCATATTGGATAAAATGTTAAACATGATATAAACTCCTTATATTGTGTGTCAATAAAAAAACGGGCGGGTTCAAGCCAATGGTGGAAGTGCTTACCGCCCAGATAAAATTTAGTAGAGAGTAAAATTCTTATAAGCGCCCCGCTATATTGCATACGCAAACCTAAGGAAAGGTTTTTTCGGCGGGGCTAAAATTAAAAGTTTTGTTTAAATCTTCTTTACTAATTAGAACAACCACCACGGTATAATTTTTCAATACCGTTAATTGCATATATTGATTTTGGAGGGTTATTTCCTTTATAACTTTTATCAAATAGCTTAGCTTTCCCTTTTGTCTGTGCTAATGCGTAAACAAGTGGTTTTTCTTTCTTAAACTTTTTGTTTGCAAGAGCAATAAAACAACTTTCACAAATAAATTGTCCTTCCCACTCGGTGAAGTGTCTTGATAATTTATTGCAAACTGGACATCTTTCCTTTTCTTCTTTTCTTGACAAATATTTTTTACGCATATGTCATAAATTCCTTTTCTTTCATTTTACATTAAAGAGGGGAATAAAACCCCTCTTGTTTGTAAACTTTTTGTATATAAATGTTCCAATATATGTCGTGTTAGGTCGCTTACTCGTGAATGCCTACTCACCGCCGTATTTATACAGGTTTCCTTTTGACTTTCGCCTCAGGTGGCTGACTGCCTGTTTGATTTAGAGTTTACTCTCTTATTTAATTTAAAGTATTATTACTAAGCCCGTCATATTATATTTACTTTGGGGCTTGTTTGTAGTATTATTTTCTTAACGGAAGATTTATGGAGCGGTGCAATATCTGCTCTTTTATCTTCCTAATAAACACTAAGCACTTTCTTCCGTTGAAAGCTTAGTCATATTTGCAAAGTAAGTGGTAATAATTTCTCTTACAACTTGTGATATGCTCCATTTTTTTTGGCTAGCGTATTCTTCGAGTTGCCCAAGAATATTATCATCTACTCTTGTTACTATAGGGTTGTTCAATAATTCGTTACTCATAAAAACCTCATTTGAATTACCTTATGTGTACAATGTATCACATAATTAATATAATGTAAAGTTTTTTTTTTACAAAAGAAAGAAAATACTTCAAAAGGTGTAGAAACATGAAATATAGAGAGCTTCAACCTACTTTACAAAACTTAACGAATAGCAATATTAAACTTGTTGATATTGCAAATACAATCGGAATGACAAGACAAAATCTAAATTATAATATTAATTCGGGTAAAGGTGATGTGCCTGAAAACGAAATAAAACTACTGGAAGAAGCATATAATGTTAGATTACTTGATGATTGTATAATGATTGAACACGTATTTTTAAACCCCTCTTGCGGTTATGGTACGTTTCAAGAGGATGAAGCGGAAAGAAAACCGATTAAGCTCGGCACTTCTTTAATAAGTGATGTTTTAAAAGTTTCTAATCCTGATATGCTTAAAACCTTTACGGCTTCGGGCGATAGTATGAACCCGGTTATTGAACACGGGGATTTATTGTTAATTGATACAGGGGACACGCAATATAGTAACGGCGGAGTGTTTTTAATTACAATTAATAATGACTGGTTCATAAAAAGATTGCGGAAAAGAATAACAGGGGAATTAGATATTATTTCCGATAATCCTAAATATCCGATTGAAACACTTGATACTAATTCTTTTAAAGAAGTATACATTAGGGGTAGGGTATTAAAGAATTTAAGCAGGGGGTTGTAGTTAAAAATTCTTGATAATTATTCGCTATATTATTCCATGCTTAAAGCTTTGCTACAAAAGGATTTTATAAAAAATAAAATTAAAGATTTTGTTATTATTACGTTATTTTGACAAAAATTTGTTAAAATTGAGTGATTTTTATTCTTTTAAAATTAATTTATCGAAACGATATATCGAAACGGTAGAAAAATGAATTGAAATGTGCTATAATTGGGGTATGGCAGGACGTCCTACAAAATATAAAGAAGAATATTGTAAAATGATGTTCGATTTTTTTGATATCGAGCATACTTATGTTGATTATAAAACTATTATTGATAGTAAAGGGAATGAAAAAACTATTGAAGTTGAAAAGCCGAATATTTTACCTACGTTTGAAAAGTTTTCAGTAAGTATCGGCGTAACGAGGGACACACTTAATGAATGGTGCAAAGTTCATCCTGAATTTTCCTACACATATAAAAAATGCAAAGAGTTACAAAAAGATATGTTGAATGATTTAGCTATGCGTGGCTTTTATAATCCTACTTATACAATCTTTGTAGCGAAAAACATAACGGATATGAAAGATAAGGTCGAACAGGATTTGAACGTATCAGGAAGTTTAACAACGATTGATTTCGGAGATTAGCAAAAGTGGCGGTACAGTTAAGTAAAGAATTTTTTGAAAACTTTAAACCAGTTTATAGAAAACCGCCTGTATTTGAAAATGGAATTTGCAAGCATTATTCTTTTAACCCTTGTTTTAAACCTATATTTAAGGGTGATTATAGATTTTTAATTTATTATGGCGGTCGTGCCGGAGAAAAATCTTACGGGATTACGGATAGTTTAATTCAATTAGCAAGAAATAAAAAAACTGATATTTTATGTGCAAGAGAAGTGCAAAAAAGTATTAAAGATAGTATTTATAAGCTATGGAAAGAGCGCATTAATTACTTTGGCTATAATGATTTTAGATTGTATGATGACCGTATAATTAACACCGTTACAAAATCAACCGTTATATTTAAGGGGATGAATGATATTAACGATAAAGGCACACAAGCACTAAAGGGCTTAGAAAGTATCGATATTGTACATTTTGACGAAGCACAAACGGCAAGCAAAAACACGCTTGATGTCTTAATTCCGACAATAAGAAAAAAAGGAAGTAAATTAATATTTTCACTTAATCCATTGTATGATGATGATTACATTATGGATTTTATCAATAATCCAAGACCCAGAAGCTACATAAAAAAATTATACTTTTATGAAAATCCTTTTGTATCAGATGAAACAATAGAGGATGCTAAATTTTATTTTCTTAAAAAGCCTGATGAATTTAGACATATTTTCTTAGGTGAAACACAAAAACTACACGCATTAACGATATGCAAGTATTTTAATGAGGAAAATATAAAAGATATTAAGTATATAGATGATATGGATGTATATTTATCCTGTGATTTTAACGTAGCTACTATGGCGTGGGCAATAGCACACATTACAAACGGTAAAGTATTTTGTTTTGATGAGATAGCGAATGTTGATAAACCGAGTACGACAACAGTTGAATGTATCAGAGAATTTATTGAAAGATATAGAAAACACAAAGGGAATATTATTGTTACAGGAGATAAATCAGGATATAATGCAAATACGCAAAGCCCTGTCCATAATTACGAACAGATTAGAGATGAACTTGAAAAGGTTTTTGGCTCAAAAAGAGTAAAAATAAAAGTAAGAACAGGAACAAGTAAAGCCAATCCGCCCGTACAAACAAGGATTGATAAATTTAATGCGTTGATTTATGACGGTAACAACAGGAGATTTTTTGTAAATCGTGAAAAATGTCCCATTATTTATCACGCAATAAAAAGCGTTAAATACAATGATGACGGTAGGGGAATTTATGAATTTACCGAAAAAGATTTTGCGGTGAATAGCTTAAACAAATTTGCGTGCCATATGTTTGACGCTGTAAGCTATATTCCTTGTAATATAGCGGAATTGGGAATGGCAATATAAGGAGCAATAAATGGACAATATACAATCAAACAATTTAGACAAAGTTAAAAGACCAAAAGACCCGAAAAAAATCGTTGATTTTGTTGTTGGGGAATGGGAGAAGTTACAAAAAAACAGGCAAGAGCAGATTGATTTAGCTATGAACTTGCAAAAATGGGCAAGTATGAACCAAGAGCCGATGACGATTTATGACACTAAGCAAAATGAGATTAAAGGGTATAAGGATAATAAATTTGCTACCATTGTTGAAGTAACAACCGCCAATGTCGGGAATCAAAGCTGGACTAATATGGGGCAAATGTTTGATGTCAGAAGTTTAGATACAATGGAACCTGATAAAACTGCACCCCTTGAAGTTCAACAAGCATATTTTGAGATGATAAATAATCCTGAACTTCAAAAACAAGCGATAGAACAAGGCGAGAAAAAAGCACAACTCCAAAAGGTTGCACTTGAACAATCACTTTATAAAATGAAAGCAGATATACAACTTGAAAAATGTTTTAGAAAAGGGGATTTATTTTATGGTGAAAAGATTTCATGGGTTGGTTGGAAGCAAAAGAATATAGTTCAAAAGCTATATGGCAATAAAGAAAGCGTAATTAATTATGATAACGCTGATATTCAAGCGGTTGACCCTATTCAATTTGTTTTTGATACGGTAAAATATGTAAAAGATGATGATGATAATTTTAAAAAGATAATAAAAATTCATAAGAGATTTGAAACAATTGAAAATATATTAAATCGTAAATATACAAATGATGAGGGTAAACTTGTAAACCTTTATAACTTCTCTAAAGCGGAAGCGGATGAGCTAAAATCATCAAGTGATAATACAACTGAAACCACAGACCCTCAAGCAGATAATGAAAAGATAAGAGAAACAAAAGTCGGTGATAGTTACGCAACTTATTTTGTACACGGTGATTTTAAGATTGACGGGGTTGAATATAATAATTACATAGCGGAAGTATTTGCAAACAAGTATTTAATCAGGTTTGAACCGAACCCAATTTATATTTGTCCTTTTATTATACAAATGGATGAACAAGACCCATACACCAAAAGGGGTATTGCAAGGTTAAAGACGATTTATGATGCTTGCGTTATGCGCCAAAGCTATATCAATCAAAAGCAACAAAAGGACTTTTTAAATTCTAATCCGCCTACCGTAATGACTTCAAAGATGAAAAATGCTTATTTAAAAGACGGTGAAAAAGCGTTTATTTGGAAACCGGGGACAATTATAGAGGTGGATGAACTCTCACAAGATTATCAAGTGGTTAGAAAAGAAACTTTTGATACAACAGGCGATATAAACAATATTCAATTCATAACATCTGAAATATCGGATAATGGGGCAGTGAACGCTAACGCTATGGGGAACGTGGAAGCAGGAAACATTAAGGCAACTGATTTACAACTTGCTAAGCAGGGGCAGGATATTAGAATACAGCAGACTTTGGATAGTATTTATAAGTTTACGATTAAAAATGTTGAAGCGGTAGCGCAGATTTTAGCATTGTTTAAATCAGGAATTGAGATATTTAAGATTAAAAACAGGAATGTTGAAGAATTGATTGCAATAAATGATGTTATAAGGCAAGGACAATATGAATATCGTTATGAAGATAGAAACGCATTAATGAACAGGCATTCTAAACTTGAACAGGCGATTGAATTAATTGAAAAACTGTCAAATGTTCCTGAAATGAACGCTAAATTTGATTATGAAGAATGTTTCAGGACGGGAATGGAAAGTATCGATTACGATAACCCTGAAAAATTCTTAAAATCAGAAGCAACGATAGATGGAGTTATGGCGGAATTTCAAAGGTTGAAACCCGAAGAACAACAGCAGATTATACAAATGGTCATGCAACAACAGCAACAGGAGCAAATGCAAGCACAGCAAGAGCAGATTAAACAAATGAGAATGCAAGAACAGGCTAATAGGTTGCAAGAAGCGCAAATTATGGACAATCCCGTACAAAACGGGTTAAATCAAAATATGGTTGAAATGGGGCAAGCGGTATAATGAAACTAATTGAAAAACTGTTAAAAATCAGAAATTATATGATTAAAGAGGATTATAAACATTCTTTAGTGCAATATCTTGAAACAAAGGCACAGGATTATATTAATAAACCTGCAAACAGTCTTTTAGACGGATATATATTGTGTTTGAGGGATATTAAAGATATTCCTGAAATTGTGGAGAATAGAAAATAATTATGGAAATTATGGAAAAAGCCAAAATTATTGAAATTGACCCGAAAAATCTTCCAATTATACTAAAAATAGTGTATAATGGAAGTATAAAAAAAGAATATGTCTTAAATGCAACAAAAAACAAAAAAGGCATATACTTAAATACAATTGAATAATTAAGCTAAGAAGCAGCAAGCAAGCAAAATTATAAAAAGATGTAGCAAGCAAGCGTTCTTAAGGGCAAACCTTTTGCGCTTGCTTTTTAAATTTTTCTTCAAGTACAAATTGTTTCAAATTCAAGCGTCTTTAGGGGAAACCCCGAGGGCGCTTTTTTATTTGAAAGGAAAACTAAATGGAAACAGCAACAGAAACAACATCAACAATTCAAAGTTCTGAAACTTCGACAAGTCAAGATGTTACAGAAACTCAAGACACCGTTGAAACCACAACGACAAGTCAAGAGCCTGAAAACACAGACACCGAAGTAAAAGAAACTGAAACTGATGCAACGGAAACTGAACAAAAACAAAGTATAGACTATGAAAAGTCTTACAAAGAGCTTCAAGCGGAGTACACCCGTGGTCAACAAAGGATAAAAGAACTCGAAGCAAGAATACCGCAACAACCGCAGATAGTTAACGAACAAGGGGCGGTCAATCCTCAATTTGAGCAGAATTTCAACCATGAAGTTGAAAAGTACGAATTTCAAAGCTATTACAACTTAGCAGGGCAATTAGAACCCGATGTAATGCCTGATGTTATCGGAAAATTACAAAAAGCTGACAGTTGTTACAGAATGGGCGACTTAAACAGTTACAAAGCCTTAATGAATGAGGTTAAAGAGTACTTTAATCCTGCTTATGTTGAACAAATCGCAGAACAAAAAGCTCAATTGAAATCACAGAAAAATGGTTATATTCAACAAGCTATTCAAGAGCAAAGAATTAAAGCAGTTGGGGAATTAGAACAAGAAATCAGACAATATCCCGAAGTTTGGGAACTGGTTGATGATGAAAGCCCTAACTTTAATAACGAAGTTTTTGGAGTGGTTCAAGAATATTTTAACAATTTTGGGGGAATTGATGCAGGAAGGTTATCTAATTTCTTAAAAGCAGTTGAGAATAACGGGGTTAGAAAGTACAAAGCACAGTTAGAAGCTCAAAAAACCGCTGATGTGAACAAGCAAAAAGCGGTTATTTCAAACGGTGATAACAAAGACATAGTTTCAGGAAATTATGAATTTGGCTCACGAGAATTTTGGGACAACTACTATAAATAAGGAGTAAATTAAATGGCACAAACATACAATTTAGACCAGTTAATTGTTACAAGTACCGCAACGGCACTTGAAAAAAGACTGGAAAAAGAATTAATTATCGGTAAATTAGCAAAAAAAGAATTTAAAGACGGTGCAAAATTAGGTGATGAAGTTAATATCATTATGCCGGCTGAAGTTTCAATGACAAAATGGGACGGTGGCGATTTAACAGCACCTGAAAAGATAAATTCTTCTATTGTTAAAGTACCTATTGACCAAGGACGACAAGTTAACTTTGAACTTGAAAAAGCAAAAGAAATACAAATTGCGGAAGCAGGTAACACTGATAAAGGCGCTAAACTTGTTGCTGAATATTCAAATGATGCACTTTATCAAGCAAGAGATGCAGTTGATAGCTATTTAGGTAATTTATATCCTATGGCAGGAACTGTTGAAAGCAACAGTGGTAGTGCGATTGCTCTAACATCAGCAAGTGCTGAAAAATGTTTTGCAATTTTAGCAAATGTTAAAGCAAAATTATCTCGCTTAAATGTTTGGAAAACAGGTAAAATGATAGCAATTTTACCGCCTGAAATGATTGCAATAATGCTCGGTATGTCATTTATCCAATACACTGAATCACAAGTTAAGGATAAAGAAGTAGGCAAAGTTTCAGAAAAAGCAGGTTTTGAAATTTTTGAAAGCAACAATATCGGTTCAACCGAAGCAGGCGGAACAATTACTTACTATCCTTTATTTGGTGTTGAAGGTGAAGTATTTGCTGCACCCATTCAAAAAGGCTTAAATCTGATTCCTTATATGAGAGATGAAAGCATAAATAAAGCATATAAAGGTGCGTTCATATTTGGCGGAAGTGTTCCGAATGCTAAGAAACTTGCAACAGCAAAAGTAACTTGTGCAATCAGCGATTATTCATAGGTAATATAGGAGAAATAAAAAATGGCAAGAGATTCAGTAACAGTTGTTCAACCTGAAAGAGAAGCTTCTAATAGTGTTGCAACAGCTACAATTACAAAAACAGCGATTAGTGCTTCCAATGGTGCAACTATTGTTGGTGCAACAGGTGTTAAAGATAATTCTTTAACTATCGTTGTTGAAACAACTTTGGGCGGAACTGTAACAATTAAAGCAGGTGCATATCATAACGCAGTAATGGGTGATTTAGCAATCCTCGTAGAAGCAGCAACAAACTATGCAATTAAAATTGAAAATCCTTCACGCTTCCAAAAAGCTGACGGAAATATTGACATAGATTTTACATCTGTAACGGGTTACATCTATGCAGTAGGTAAACACGCAGGCTTAGAAGCGTAAAAAAGTACCTCCTTTCTATAACCCCCTCAACTTTGGGGGGGTGGGGAAGGGATAGAAAGGTAAAAGATGATTATTATAAGAAATATACAAACAGGATATGTGTTTGAGCTTGAAGATAATGCAGGGGCAGAGCTTTTAAGGTGCAATCCTTTAACTTTTGAAATTGTAAAAGCAACAAAAGAAGCACTTAAACAGGTTGAAACTGCTAAAACTCCGACGGACGAGCAAAGACTTTTAGGCGAAAAACCACAAGATGAAATAGAAGAAAAATACAAAGATGTTGAGATAATTCCTGAAATGGAAGAAGTTAAAAAGACATCAAAAAGAAAGGCTAAAAATGGCTAATATCGGAATAGTAAAACTTACGGATAATGCTTGGCTTGATTTGGACGGGGCGGATATTACTCACGCAGGTTCAGACGATACTTTATCAATAAGCACAGGTACATATATTTTAGAGCTTAAACAGGGTGATAGGTTAGATGTTTATGTTGGTGCTGCTAATGATGTACCCGATGAGTACGAATATTCAAGCTATAAATTAGGCGAAAGAGCAAGTGTAACCGTTGGAAATAGTGAAACAATTCTTATAAAACAAAATACAAACTCTACGGCAATTATTAACATAAGCGAGTAAAAAAATGGCAAATAAGACATTTCAAGAAATACAAGTAGAAATTGCTAATATCTTTAGGTCATCCATTGACCCTGATGATATGGCGCTTGACAATCAAACAGAAGAAGAATATTTGAATGTTGCATCTTCTTGTTATACGGTAGCTAAAAGACTTTTGAATGAAAATACATTTCCTTTTAATGTTTACCAAAAAGAATTTAGTACAAGTGCTAACAGAAACAATTATAACGGCGTTGACGGTCAAATTGTTAAAGACGGTGTAACAGTTGAAGAAAACACCCTGCCTTTAAGATATGAAAACAACTGGAAATTTTTAAGAGAACAAACGGGCAGACCTACAAAATTTTGGCTTGATAATAACGAGAAAATATATCTTTACCCGACACCTGATGAAAGCTTCAAGGTAAACGTTAAATATAAAGACATGAGATATTTCTTAGATGCAAACAGAAATCCTGTTTTAGAGCCTGAACCGACAGCTACTTTAAGAATGCCTGAAAGATTACAAGGGGCTTTTATTGATTGGTTGAAGTATGAAACACTTGTAAATTACATTAAAAACCTTGCAAAGCCAAGGTATCAACCGTTAATAGATGAAGCGAGCAAATTAAAGTTAGCATTTTTAAAACTTGTGTATCCGTATGATGATGAAGCGAGGTTTATTCTATAAATGGCATTTGCAGAAGCTACAAGTTATATAATAAATCATTTTAAAGGTATCCGCCAGATTGACGGGTTAAATGGTGCTAACGGTGAAATTTCTGCTACTACCGCTATTAATGTTGAAGCAAAACCTATTGAGGACGGAAACGGTTATTATATTAGTACGACTTTAGGAAATACCTTAATAGACACTTTAGAAGATTATAAGATTATAAAAATGTTTGAATCCGAACAAGACGGAATTAAATATTTTATTATTTATGCTGAAAACACAATACAAGGGGCTTTATACAGTTTTGATGATACCGGATTTCATTTAATAGTTGACGGGTTAAGGGTAACAGGCAAAGCAAACGGCATTACAATGAACGATAGTGCTTATGACGTGTTTGTTTTTACTAACGGAAAAGATTATGAGAAAGTTTGTTTTGCCCTTAATCCTAACCATGAAACAATATTGCCCGTTTATAATTCCGAAACCGTTGAGGGGTTAACAATGGCAGAGCAAACAGGCTCTTTAGTTATCGGAAGCAATAAAGGGGTTGTTATAGCTTCAAGAAAAGGTGATATTTTTGATTGGGACTATGTTCAAACAGATACAGATTTAACAAAGCCGTGGTATCAAATTGTGGGAAAATCAATTACGGCAGTTGTGTCATATATTGGCGGCTTAATGGTATTTACAAAAGATGATAGCCGTATGTTTTTAGGCAATATGTCTGATGTTACCAAAGCGGAAGTTCAAAGCGCTTCTTTAGGCGGTTGTTTTAGTTTTGAATCTTGGTGCGTACATGATAAGTATTTATTTTTCTATGACGGCAACCAAAAGAATATTTATTATTACCTTCAAAACGATATAGGACAAAAGGTTTTAGGTGAACCCGTTGCTAACCACATACAAAATTATTTAAAAGACCCCGATAGAATTGCGTTTACATCATATATAGCAAACAATAAAAATGAAATTTGGCTAAGAATTGACAATAAAACCTTAATTTATAACTATTTCATTGGTGAATGGTACGAACGAGAACAAAACAGTATAAATTCTTATGGTGTATTTGATTACGAAATGTATTCTTGTGATGATAACGGAAATATATTTAAAGAAAGAGCTATAAATTCAAGAAACTGTGTCTTTAACGGCGAGTTTATCCCTGCAAAATATGAAACTCCATATATGGACTTTGGAAATTGCAATTATTTGAAGGAATTAGACGAAAAACCGCTTGTAACATTCGGTAAAAACTATAACAACAACTTTAAAATAACTTTTGATAACATCAAAAAGCATAAGTCAAAAAGGATTGAACTTGTACAAGGTGCAAGTTTTAGGTGGGCTTTACCTGATGATACTTTGGAAGAAAACCCTGAAGCATTTTGGGATTATGGTATATTCCCTGTTGGCAAAAGCTACATAAAAGGTACAAGAAAAGCAAAAGCACCAAATGCGTTTTATATGCTCAAATTCATAATTGAAACAGAGCAAGAAGAAGATGACTTTGCGATATCACAAATTGAATTAAGAATAGATAGCGTTGAAAAAGATACATTGGGGTTAAAGTGATGATAGTTGATAAATGCAGAAATTTAGAAGAATTAAAAGAGTTATATAAGCTTTGCGACAATGAAAGATTGGCAACGCTCGAAAATATACTTAATTTACCTACGCATTGTTGCTTTTATGACGATAAAAATAAGCTTGTAGGACTTATTTATTTAGAAGATGAGGACGGAAAAGTAATGTTATCAGGTTTCGGACGTCGTAAGTCTTATAACCTTATTGTTGAAGCAATACAACACATTTTATGGTGTAATCCTGAACTTGATATTTATTCAAGAACAGATAAACTAAGCGCAAGATATGCGCTTAGAAAAGCAGGATTTAAAAAATTAGATGATGAATTATACATAAGAAAGGCGGTAGCTTAAAATGGGAAAAAAGAAATCGGTTATCCCTGTTCAACCTACAACAACGACAAATATGGGTGCGTTTGGGTCAACAACAACAGGTCCGACAGGTAGCACCTGGAAAGCGACAGATTTTCAAAATAATTTTGTAAACAACGCACAAAATCAAATGTTAAGTGCGCAAAATGCAATATTCAATCCTGAATTAAATCAAGCAAGAGTTGATCAGGTCAATAGACAAACAATGAGTAATTTCCAAAATAATTTATTAATGCCTGCACTTGAAAAAGGTTTATTAAGAGGTTCAACTGCTCAAGATATAGGAAGTGTAGCACAGAAGAATTACGCAAATGCTTATCAGGATGCACTTGATAGAGAACAGCAAAGACAATATCAATTATTGGCGAATGCTCTTGGCAATTACACGACTATTTACGATATTGCAAAAGGTACGACAGGTTTAAGTAATGCACTTAACCAAGCAAATGCAAACTACGCAGCACAAGCAGCACAAGCAAATCAAGGAACAAGTTTTTGGGGCAGTTTGTTAGGAAGTCTTGGAGATATGATGCAACCTTCAATTAGTGTTAAAAAATCATAAGGAGTAAAAAATGGTATTACCAATATTAGCAGCAATAGGGGCAGGAATTGCAAAAGCAGCGGCAGCAGCAGGAACAATAGGAGCAAAAGCGGCAGCAGTTGCAGGAAAAGTCGGGGCAGGATTAGCAAAAGGTGCGGCAACGGCAGGGAAAGCTGTTGCAACAGGAGCTAAAACGGCAGGTCAGGCAGTAGCGCATGGAGCGCAAACAGCAGGGCAAGCCGTCGCACAGGGGGCACAAAAAGCAGGGCAAGGGCTTTCTAACTTTGGAAAAAGCATTTTAAGTGGTAGCGGCGGAGCGCCGACGGAAACAATAACAGGTACATTAAGTAGTGCACCTGTAGAATCTGTTGCTAATACAGGTAGTACACTTGCAAGCGGTATAAATTCAGCACCTCAAGGATTTTTTCAAAAAGCACAAGCAGGAATACAAAATTTACAAACAAGATACAACAACTTGCCTGATTGGCAAAAAAGAATGTTATCTAACGGTTTAAGTATGGGCGGTGAAAGCATGCAACCACAACAACCACAATACATATATCAACCGCTGAATCAAGATTGGTCTTGGGCGATTCAACCTACACAAAGGGGGTATTACTAATGGCATTTTTAAGTAATTTATTGGGAAATATAGGTAATGCTTTTCTAGGTAAAGCTCCACTGGTTCAACAACCGCAACAAACGGCAACTACGGTTTACCCTCAAGCAATGCAAGCATTTTTTGATAATCTGCCAAATAACCAATCTTTAATGACAAAAATTAATAATAGCCCTCATAATCAGGGTTATTCACAAGATGAAATTAATCAGAAGATTGCACAAGGATTTAATTTAGGAATACCCGAAATTGCAAACGAACAAGCAAAATGGGGAATAAAAATACCTAAAACCGATTTTGAAAAACAAGCTGCTGATTTAGGACAGTTTAACTTTTATCCGACACAATTAAGCGTAGGTACTGCCGCAGCACAAAGACAAGGCGGAATATTTAATGATATTGCAAGCGGAGCAAGAGAAAACTATTCACAAGGCTTTAATAGTTCTAATTGGGGTGGAAATAAATCATTAGCCACAAGAATTGGTGAAGGCATAGGAACAGGTTTAAGGTGGTTTGATACACCTTTAGGCAGAGGTTTAGCGGCAATGGGTTTATCTGCTTTAACAGGATACGGCACACCGTTAGAAGAATTTGCAACAGCAACAGTCGGCAGACAACAGAACAGGGCTAAAGACCAGTTGTATAGACAAGACCTTGCTAAAAAAGGCATTGATACAAGCAACATAACAGGAAATATCACGGAAGATATTTATAAAAACCTTGTTAATTCTAATAAGTTAAATAATCAAGTAAAATGGGGCGATTTAGCACAGTTAAGCCCTGAAATTGCCGAAGCTATTGAAAAAGACCCTGATATGGCAGATAGTTACGCACCTGCAAGTGTAATAAATTCAATTTTAAAACAAGGTTTAACAAATGCTCAAATTGAAAAAATAAAGGCAGACACGGCTTATACATCAGGAGCTAAAACTCAAAAGACATTGAGAGAAGCTGAAAATGTCGGTAAGCCAAAGGTAAATGTAAGCATAAGAAAAGGTGGCACTAAATCAGTTGTTGAAATGAGGCATACAGGCGGAAGCGGAAGCGGTGGAAGTTCTACAACAAGCAACCGAATGGTAAGAGTAAAAGCACCAAACGGGCAAGTGAGAATGATACCAAGAGATAAGTTGCAAGCTGCACTAAATGCAGGGGGAGAATTGCTATAATGGCAGATTTTAACTGGGATGACTACGAACTTGAACAACCTAAAACTGCGAATAAAAATGCGGAGTTTAACTGGGATGACTATGCAGTTGAAAACTCAAAACCGCAAAAGCAATCTCAAACAAGTACGCAAACAGCACAACAGCCATTACAAGCGAATGTTACAAAAACTCGTATTCAAAATTGGGATAAAAACGGTAATATTTATTACACCGATGAAAACGGTAACAGGGTAAACGACAAAGAGCCGAATTGGTTTGAGAAATATCCTAAAAAATGGGCAAGAGAACATTTTAACGAGCTAAAATATTCACCTCAAAAAAGAAGAGATTTAGCTGTTGAAATTGCATCTCTGCCAATTTTTGAAGTTGGAAAAGGTATAAAAGCGGCAGCGTGGGGTACAAAAAAATTAACACCTTATTTAGGCAAAAAAATCGGTCAAAGTGTAGCTGAAAATTCTATTGGTGGTGCTTTTGGCGGTGGTTTAATGGGTTTAACCCAAGGATTTGATAGGACAAATGAACATCCTTATATTGAAGCTGCTAAAACTGGTGTTTTAGGTAGCTTAATGGGGCTTGGGCTTGGTGCAGGTGCTTCTTTTGGATTAGGAAAATTAGAACAAAATGCAGTCGGAAGAAAGTTAAAAAACATAAAAGACACCAAAACTCTAAGAAAAGCAGAAACTGGCTATTATAAAGATTATATTCAACAAACGAGTGTTAAAAGACCGGATTTGGGCAATATTGATTTTACCCAAGCAGGTTTAGAAACTGTATCAAAAAGTCCAGAATCAGGAAGAAATTTTGCAACGCTTAAAAAAGACATTAAAAACGCTAAATATGTAGGTACAGAACTTCCGAATCACCAACGCACCGATAATATAGTAAAATTTCATAAATTAGAAAAAGACGGGCAAGAATTTTTAATTGGTGAAACTCCAGACGGAAAAAAATACTATATGTCTAAAGTAAAAGACGGAATAAGCGAACAGCCGAGTAGGGCTGTGCCTAAACCGTCTGATAATATTATACCACAATCTGAAAAAAATATAACCCCTGAAACAGAAATATTAAGAAATTTTGATACAGAAAGCGCATTAAAAAATACTGCTAAGGAAGCAAAAACAAACTTTAAACAAAATATAGAAGATTTAAAAGCTCAAAATACAACACACGAATATATAACTAATGCAAAACAAGGACATTTTTTCAAAACAATAGCAGAAGATGATTTGACTTATGGAATCAAAGAAGCAGGGCAAGAATTAAATTCTATATTAAAAGATATAAAGAAAAATCCAAATATTGTAAATGATGACAAGGTTTTTTCTGAACTTGAAGAAAGAATAATCAAAAAAGCAGAGGGTTTACCGCAAGAAGTACAGGAAGAAATTTACAATAAATTTTATAATGCCTATAATGAAGCGCAAGACTTTATAAACACTTCTCAAAAAGTTGATAGTTATGCAACTTCTCAACTTGAACAATCTGCAAGAAGTGCCAAAGGAACACCGAGAGATATAAAGAAAATATTAAAAGACGGTGTTCAATATGAAAAACTTACAAATGATGAATTAACAAGATTAGCAACAGAAGCAGTCGAAAAAGATTTTAACGGGGTTTATAACGATTTAATCGGCAGGGCAAGCGATAACAGATATTCAGCTCTTGATTTTGAAAACGCAAGACAATTAACAAAAAGATTATTTGCAGAGGGTACAGAAGAAGCGAATAAAATGGCAGTTAATTTAATTGACGTTGTTTCTGAAAAAGGAAGTAAAGCAGGTCAAGCAGTACAAGCTATGTCATTATGGAATGACTTAACCCCCGAAGGTGCTGTTTATAAAGCTCAAAAAATAATTAAAGATTATAACGGCAAAATTAAAAACGGCAAAAGAATAGCATTAACAAATGAGCAGATACAACAAATAAAAGCCAATCAAGAAGCGGTTGCAAACGCTACTGACCCATACGAAAAATCTGTTTTAAGTGCAAAAAGTATGCAATTTATAGCTGATATATTGCCTAAAAACGCTTCAAAAAAAGTTAAGGCATTAAGAAACTTATCTTTGCTTTTAAATGCTAAAACACTTGAGAGAAATATTATAGGTAATGCTTTATTTAATGCCGTTGATACTGGTTCAAAAGCCTTAGCCGTACCGATTGATAGATTGCTTGGAAAATTTACAAAACAAAATACAAGGGTTTTACCTCAATTAGGCGAATACTTAAAAGGCGGATTACAGGGAACAAAAAGAGGTTATCAAGAAGCCTTACAAGGAATTGACACAAGAAATTTAGGTCAAAGATTTGATTTAGGACAGGGTAGAACTTTTCAAAATCCCGTATTACAAAAACTTGAAACGGGGCTTGATGTTGGTTTAAGAGTACCTGACAGAACATTTTACGAAGCAACAAAAGCGGAAAGTATTGCAAATCAGCTAAAAGCAAGAGGATTAAAAGAAGTTACACCTGAAATAGAAGAAATTGCAAATCAGGAAGCATTAGAAGCAGTGTTTCAAAATGAAAGCAAAATATCAGATTTAACTTTAGATTTTAGACGAGCATTAAATAAATTAGGAACTAAAGATTTTGGCTTGGGTGATGTTTTAATTCCTTATGCTCAAACACCTGCAAATTTAACTCAACAAGCGATTAATTACAGTCCGTTAGGAATAGGCAAGGCTATAGGTAATTTAGCGCAAGGAAACCAAAGACAGGCAAGTTTAGATATAGCAAGGTCATTAATCGGAAGCGGTATGATTGGCGGAGCTTATGGGCTTACCAAACAAGGATATTTAACACCTGCTCAATATGCGGATAATTATTTTAAAAACAGGCAAATTAAAGAAAATAAAAAACTTTTAGGCGAAACACCAAATCAACTGGGTGATGTATGGTATGCACCATTTCAGCCTATGAGTACACTCGGCGCAGTGGGGTCTGCTATGGCAACAGGTGAAAATCCGATACAGGCAGGAGCAAACTCATTACTTGATTTACCGTTCTTACAAGGAGTTACAAGAGCAGTAAAAACAGTGCAAGAGGGCGACCCTGTTGGAGCGGTAATTAACACGGCACTTGATGCACCAAATCAATTTATACCAACGGCAGTAAGTCAAATTGCACAATTAGCAGATAATACTCAAAGAGAAACATATTCAGATAACAAAGCGCAACAGGCACTCAATAGAATGCTTGTTAAGATTCCTATTGCTTCAAAAACATTACCTGCAAAACAAAATGTTAAGGGTGAGGATGTTCAAAGATATACAAGTAAAGGAATAGGCAGAGTTTGGGATACGTTCTTAAATCCTACGTTTATAAACAAAAAACAAGATGACAGAGTTGTACAAGAACTGTTTGAAATTAGTAACAACACTGATGAAAACTTATTATTACCTGTTGCAGATAAAAAATTAACAATAAACGGGCAAAAAATAACTTTGAATGCCAGAGAATTCAACAGGTATCAGAAGCTATTAGGACAAGAAACATATAGTCAAATAGCTGATTTTATGAATACGGAAGAATATCAATATTTAACAGATGAAGAAAAAGCAAAAGCAATTAAGAAAATAAAAACAAATGCAAAATTTGACACTGAAGCAACGCTATTTGGAAGAACTAAAAACAGAACAAGGAGAAAATAAATGCAAAGACCGGATTTAATAATATTTGAGCAAGGTGAAAAGGCGAAAGCGGCAGAAGTTAACCAAAATTTCGAGGAGCTTGGCGACTATATTCAAAGCTCAATTTCGGAAGTTAATACTACTGTAACAAATGCAATTAACACATTGCAAACTTTGGCAAATGCAGCCGCACCAACCGGAACAGTACAAGCATATTGCGGAATGAACACACCTTCGGGGTGGCTAATATGCAACGGAGCAGCAGTTAGCAGGACACAGTATTCTTCGTTGTTTAGTGTTATAGGTACAACTTTTGGTGGTGGGGACGGAACAACTACATTCAATTTACCAAACCTTATTAATAAGTTTATTGAGGGTTCTGACACAGTCGGAACTGAAAAAGAAGCTGGATTGCCGAATATAACTGGTCATCTATATAATATTAAAGCTCCTAATAATGGGAGCGCAGATGGGGCATTCACCTTAATTAAACATACTAACGCACAAGATGGCGGTACTGCTTCTTCTTGGGGGTACACAAATTTTAGCTTTGATGCTTCCCGTTCATCAGCAATTTATGGTAACTCAGACACGGTTCAGCCGCCTGCGGTAACTATGAAATATATAATCAGAACTTAAAGGAGTTTAACTAATGATAGAAATTGACAACACTAAAAGAATAAGGATGAGAAGGGGCGACACTGGCAATATTCATATAAACGGCTTTCCAAATGACGGAATAACATATACCGCCTATTTAGCTGTAAATGAAGGTACAAGAATTATGCAGGAGTGGCATGCAACCGTCGTAAACGGAAGTGCGACATTACTTATCTCCGCCGATACATCAGATGTAATTCCCGAAGGAAACTATACTTACGCTATAAAAAACTGCTATACGAATGCGGATAGTATGGAATGCGAAGATACACTATTACCAAAGTTAGATAGTGAAGCTCCTGAATTTATAGTCCTAGATAAACTTGTAGAAGGAACATAAAAAATGGCAGATATAGAAATTGATATAACAAGTGCACAACAAGAACAGCCTGATATTGATGTACATCCTGTTTACGGACCAAAAGGTGCAAACGGCGCAAACGGCAGAGCCGCAACCATAGAAGTGGGAACAGTTAGAACAGGCGCAGCAGGAACCACCGCAATTATCACTAATTCGGGTGATAGCTCCAATGCGGTTTTTAATTTTACTATTCCTAAAGGAGATACGGGAGAGCAAGGAATACAGGGCGAAACGGGAGCGACAGGAAACGGAATAGAAACAATAGAAAAAACCTCGACAAGCGGACTTGTTGACACATATACAATTACATATACCGATGATACAACATCCACTTTCACCTTAACAAACGGACAAAACGGCGCAAACGCAACAATAACAGGAGCAACCGCAAGTGTTGATAATTCAACGGGTACACCTTCGGTAGTTGTTACAGCAGGCGGAAGCGAAAGCGCAAGAAGTTTTAACTTTGCTTTTTCAAATTTAAAAGGTTCAAAAGGCGAACAAGGAATACAGGGCGAAACGGGCGTGTCTGTTACGGGTGTTACTTTGCTTTCAACCGTAGGGCTTGATAAGACTTATCGGATGACATTTTCAGATAATACTTATTTTGATTACGTTGTATCAAACGGAGCTTCGGGTTCAACCGAATGGGGCGGAATATCAGGAGTATTAAGCAATCAAACGGATTTACAAAGTGCGTTGAATGGAAAATATGATTCAAGCAATCCTAACGGTTACACAAGCAACATAGGAACCGTAACAAGCGTTAATAATATTACACCCGTTAACGGAAATGTTACTTTAGAAATTCCAGATAATCAAATACAGTCAGATTGGAACGAAGCAGATACAACTTCAAAAGCGTATATCAAAAATAAACCTACAAATTTAGCTAATATTGATTTATCTAATTTATCAAGTACAGGTTTAGATGTAATAATTCAAAATGGAGGTGTACCACCTCAACCAGTATCTAATCCTAAAGTTTACACTGATGGTAGTGTATATAAGCTAATTTGGACTGACCCTGATGATATTACAGCAGGGGGTTATGATTTTTATGAATGGGATAAAACTGTAATTGTAGCTAAAGTTGGTTCATATCCAACATCACCTACAGATGGCACAGTTGTAGTAACTGAAACAACAAAAAATTCTTATTCAGCTACTTATTATTCTTGGACACCTCAAACTTTTGATGATTATTATTTCAGAGCATTTTGTTATTCAACTAAAGGATATTATTCAAAAACTGATGATAATAAATTTGTTGGTTTAGCCCCTGCTGCAATATCAAATGGTTTAACTCATAAAACTTCAACAGGTTATCAATTAAAATGGAATGACCCTGCAAGCGGAGATTTGCTTTCTTGGGCAGCTACATACATTATAAGAAAAGAAGGAAACTATCCTGAAAGTATTACGGATGGCATTCAAGTTTTGAAATCAACAACAAGAAATGCTTATTCGTCAACTCCATATCTTGATGTTGTGCCTGATATAACAAAGAATTATTATTATCGTGCATACACTTATTCAACAAACAATTTATATAATGACAGTATTGATAATCAATTTTCAGAAGTAACACCGGACACTGCAGTTGATTGTTTTGTTGATAATACAAGCCATTCCTATCCTGAATTAATTTGGTCTGACCCTGCTGATAAAACTTTCTGTACTTGGGAAAAAACAGTAATTGTTAGAAAAATGGGTTCTGCTCCAACAACACCAACAGACGGAGATGTTATCTATACTGAAACAATTAAAAATAATCACTCTGATAATACCAATCCTTATGTTGATACAACAGCTCAATCGGGAGTAACATATTATTACAAGGCTTTCCCATGTTCAACAAACGGAGTATATAATACATCTTCTGATACATTTGTTTATAAAAGCATATATTCTCAAATTTATGAATTTATAATTAATACGGCTGAAAGTGAGCCAACGGCAGCAGTAACTTACGCTGGAGCAAATGCAAGCTATACTCCTGCTAGTATGAACTTTTCAACAGGTGCAATTAATTATGGTTCATGGGGTGATGCTTTCTTTCAACCTCGCCCTGTCATGGTTAAATATGATGGTACGGTTGATTATGAATTATCAAAATCAGATTTTACAAAGAAAGCTGATGGAGTAACTGCATCAGACGTTGCAAATACTTCATACAATGGTAACTGTATGATTGCTTTTCCTCAAATATGGATGAAGTTTGTTCAGGATGATGCAACACATCAGCACGTTTATATTGCAGACACACAGGTTGATAATGATTATCATTGCTATACACACCAGAACAAAAATGGTGATTGGTTAAATGAAATATTTATTATGGCATTTGAGCCTTCTAATATTTCAAATAAACTGCGTTCTTTGGCAGGGCAGACAATCTTGCAAAATTTATCTGGTGAAACAATGCAATCATACGCAAAAGCAAACGGTTCTGCTTGGGATTTCATGGATTACGGAGAATTGCAGATGCTTCAAATGCTCTGTATTTTAATGTTTAAATCATTGAATGTTCAAAGCAAAATAGGCGCAGGTGTTGTATATTCTGGTAATTCTTATTTAACATACGCAACAACAGGCTCAACAAAAGATAAAGGAATGTTTTATTCTATTTGCAATGACCCTACTTCTGCAAGTGCAACAACGGCTATTAAAGTATTTGGTATAGAAAATCTTTGGGACAATAGGTTTAAATGGATAAATGGGCTTGTAATTCCAAAAACCTCATCCGCATCAAATACTGCAACAATAAAATATAAACTTTGTGATTACACAACAGACGGCTCAACTGTTGCAGCGTACTCACAAGCAGGTACAGGCTATAAAACACTAACAACATTTGCTAAAGGCGGAACACAAAAAAGCGGCTATATAAATAAAATGATATTGAACTCTGATGGCTTATTCGCCACACCCGATAACATAAGTGGCTCTGATAGCACTTATTACAGTGATTATGCGTTCTTTGGCGGCTCAAATATCACTTCGTATAACCTCTTCGCCCGTTTTGGTGGTTACTATGGCGGTGGGTCGTTTGCTGGGCTGTTCAATGTTACTGTTGGCAATCAGCTTGCTCTTTCCAACTATGACTACGGCGCGTCCCTTTCTTGTAAACCTCTTTAGGGGGTTTGGGGGTTCTCCCCCATTTTTAAATTTTATTAATTCAAATTACAAAGGAGAAAATTATGTATAAATTTATAAAATCATCTTCAAATATCAAACCTAAAATAATAGATTTAACTTCATCAAGTTATGGAATATATTATCGGAAAAACATTGAAGAAAAGGTTGATGAACTTGGTAATGCTTTTTATAAATATGATGAAATATATTTACCTAATAATTTTAGATTTAAAATTGATGATATTGAAGTATATTCAGCTAAAATTGAAGAAATCTTAGCTAAATTAAATTCTGATTTTGAAAATTTAAAAGAACAGAAATATCTTGAAAATGATTCTAAAGCAGACCTTGCAAGATATAATCAGGAGTTTACAATTACTATTCAAGATAAAGAATGTACTTTTGATACATCATCAAAAACGCAAAAAGATTTATTAACTGCTTTTGCCGTATGTTTTTCAACAGGCAGAACTTATGACGGTTGGGTTACTAATA
>Ga0247608_10001032_pt1 | contig 40915 bp, 32 predicted proteins | sample 176DNAGHGlowgp2_FD_193490 | JGI IMG/M metagenome (GOLD analysis project Ga0247608, IMG submission 193490) | Sheep rumen microbial communities from Palmerston North, Manawatu-Wanganui, New Zealand - 1766 DNA GHGlow gp2 | ecosystem: Host-associated > Mammals > Digestive system > Stomach > Rumen ...
TTGACCGGAGAAAAACAGAAGGGATCTTCCGGAACGGTCAGATCGGTGCGGCCTGTGCCATGAGCTTTATGCACGGCGCGCAGGACGGTCAGAAATTCATGGGTGTCATCCTGATGTGCCTTCTGCTTTCAAACGGAGGCGGAGAAGGCGGTGCGGTCAAAATGCCGGTATGGATCATGCTGCTTTGTTCCGTCATCATGTCGATCGGAACGTCAATCGGCGGCAAGAAGATCATCAAATCCATCGGCATGGATATGGTCAAGCTGGAAAAATATCAGGGCTTTTCGGCAGATATGGCAGCTTCGGCCGCACTGCTTATCAGTTCGCTGTTCGGTATTCCGGTATCGACAACCCACGCAAAAACAACTGCGATCATGGGTGTCGGTGCTGTCAAACGGCCTTCTGCGGTCAATCTCGGCGTTGTAAAAAATCTCATGATGACATGGATTCTGACCTTCCCCGGCTGCGGACTTATCGGCTATATCACAACGAAGATCTTTATGGCGGTCTTCTGATCAGGAGGATATTATGGCAAACAAGAAAAACGATTTTTACTGGAACAACTACATTTCGGCTGCCGATACTGCCTGCTGTGCCGCAGATTATCTGCTCAAATGTCTGCGGGAATTCGATCCCGAACGGTTGACCGAAGTACTGCCTGAGATGCATATATTTGAGCATAAAGGCGATTCACTGCGGCACGAGATGACGGAAGCACTCGCCAAGTCTTTTGTCACGCCGATTGACCGTGAAGATATGGCTGAACTGTCCCAGAGACTCGATCATGTGATCGACAGTATTGAAGAGGTTTTGCAGGCGATCTATATCAACAATGTTGCCGAGATCACCGGCGAGGCGATCCGTTTTGCTGAGCTGATCTGCAACTGTACTGCCAAAATGAAGGCGATGCTGACAGAACTGCCGAATTTCAGAAAATCCGAACAGCTGCACAAACTCATCATTGATGTGAACACCGCCGAGGAAGAATGCGATGTGCTGTATCTTCAATCTGCCTACAGCTGCCGCAAAAACTGGGACGGAAAGAATCCGCTGGATGTTATTGCATGGCGTGAGATCTATTCAGCGCTTGAAGAGTGCGCCGATGCCTGCGAGGATGTAGCGGATACTGTTGAAGCCGTGGCCATGAAAAACTCCTGACAGAGATTTTGAGCAGTCTGCCTGCGGTCTAAGATTTTTCACTGCACACAAAAGAGAGGATAAAAAGCTCTCTAATAGTATTCTTTTCTCTTTGTCTGCAAAACGAATATGAATAATAAAACAGCCGCCCGCGAGCGGCTGTTCTGTAAGCGCCAACCATTCTCGGCCCTCCACAGAAGGATAAAAATGAGGTATAATGACTCCAAAAGGGTAGGAGTTGAAAAAATGGCAGCGATCAGAGAAGTAAAGAAAGAACTGAGACATCGTGAGTGGGCAGAAGAAATCGCAGAGTGTCAGAGCAGCGGCATGAAAATCAGAAACTGGTGTCAGTTGAAAGGCATCAGCTGCAATACCTACTACAGACGCCTGCAAATCGTCAGAACAGAACTTCCGGCGCAAACCGAACAGTCTATGCAGCAAATTGTGCCACTGAGCTCTGCAATGGCACTGCAGCCATCTGCACCAGAACCGATGTTAAAAGGATCTGCGGCTTGTGAAAAGGTCATGATCCGCAAAAACGGGCAGTGTCAAAAAAGTGCCTGAATGTGCAGGAATATTCTCCATTGAAATCGCCGCTGATAGATTCGGGCGGGTCTGGATTCGTTGTTGTAACAACAGGGTCATTCATTCTTTATAGCTTACAAGATTCTGAAACGCATCATCAGCGGAAAACCATGTGCATTCGGCACGTTCCGCCTGTACGTCACTGCTCCATGTCGAAATCAGCTTTGTGCTTCCGAAAAGCTCCGTCCGCTTGCTGTTATAGGCTGCTTCATCCGCATTTGCTCCGTTGAACACATAATCGGTTCCATACACGCCAACTGTTACGGAAGCATTCTCCGGAAGCCTGGTAAAGGTGCCGTCCTCCAGCTGATAGAAATATTCGGCATACTTCTGAGCCTTTGCATATGAGTCCGTCGGGACAATCATCGAGATCACAGGCGTACTGCCGGTAAAGGTGAAGCCGCCCTTCACATAAGCATGATCCGGATAGGACTCATCTGCACACAACAGTTCATTCGTTCCGCTGCCGGTATATGCGACCAGAACCGCCTGCTGTCCGGCAAACGCACCGTATGATGTTTTTTCCTTGACGATATCGACAAACAACTCCGGTGTATCGTTGCCGTCCGTGTCATTCAGACTGAACGAAATGGACTGATATCCGATGTGTGCGCTCATAAAGGAACCTATGTAATCGTAATATGCTTTCTGCCAGCCGGTCAGCTCATCGGGAGACGCCGGAACGGCAGACTGCGGTTCGGTTTCTGTATAAACCGGCTCGGTCGTGGTTTCCTCCGTCATTTCCGTGACAGGACAGGCGGTTGTTTCAGCAGATTCTTCTGAAGAACTCAGAACTTCAATATCTGCTGCTGCGAAAGAGGAGCTGTGATCTGCGTCAGAATGCGCATTCTTCCATACAAAGACGCCGACACCGGCAGCAACGGCTGCCGCAGCTGCGATCGCAGCGATTTTCAGACCGATGCCGCCTGCTGCTGCCGCACCGGCGGCAGCAGCACCGGAAGCTGCTGCTGTACCTGTTGCCTGTGCCGGAACCGCTGCCGAAGCAGCACCTGCTGCAGCCGTACTCCTGTAAAGATCCTTGTATTGCGGGATGATCTGACAGAACGGAACTGCGCAGAGGGCAACACCCATTTTCTGCAATTTCTCCAGTCTCTTTTTCAGGTTCTTTCGCGCATGGAACAGCCGTGCCTTGACATTGTTCTGATTGGTTCCGGTCAGCTCGGCGATCTCAGCGATGCTTTTTTCCTGATAATAGAACAGAAAAAGCGTCTCCTTATGCTCCGGGCTGAGCGCGTTGATCTGTTCCGCGATGATCTGCTTGATCTCTTCATTTTCGGCATAATCCTGCGGCAGCATCACGGTATCACCGTATGCTTCCTCAAATGCAAGATCAACCGCAGCAGCGTCCCCGCTGACCTTTTCCAGCCGGCTGTCCTCACTGTTCCCCGCATCAAAACTGATGCGCTGATGCCGTGCATTCTTCTCGCTGAACTCCATCGCCTTTCGCTTTGCGATCGTATGGAGCCATGTGCCGATCTGGGCATTGTTGCTGAGCTGCCCGATGTGCTCCATCATGCTGACAAAGGTCTCGGATACAATATCCTGCGCATCGAATTCACTTAAGCCCTGCTTCATCACGAACCGGAGCAGCGGCTCACTGTATTTCCGGTAAAGCTCGTCCACAGCGGTCCTGTCGCCGTTCTTTGCTCTTGCGACGACCTCTTCCAGATTGATCTCAGCCATTTTCCTTTTCCTCGTCTTTCCTGTATTTTTCGATCAGTTCATCAAGCATATTGTGCTCGCTCATATAAATCAGAACGATTGTCAGAAATTCATCAAGTGTCATGGGGCTCCCCTCTTTCCGCTGCCGGAAAGCACCCGGTCAGTTTCATATTTTAGCACCTTTCCTGTCATTTGTCAAGAATCGGTTTTATTCGTATACACGATTTTTTCAGGCTTGAATTTGATTTTTGCGTATTCCTCTGCACAGGAACCAGCCGCAACATAGATTTTCTCGAACGAAAAACACGCATCAAAGGCATCACGGTCTATTTCAGTCACCGAAGGCGGAATCGTGATTTCATGCAGAGATTCACAGTATGTGAAAGCGCGTTCTTCAATCACTTTGACAGTATCGGGGATCACAACTGACTCAAGCCCTGAACAAAGCGAAAATGTTCTGTCACTAATCACAGTGATGCCCTCTGCAAGTACAACCTCCTTCAGATTATGCGCACCCTGAAAGGCACGGGACATTTCCTGAACAGAGCCCGGTACATAAGCGCGGGTAAGCTCCTGCTTCGGCAGCGCATTCATTCCGATCTTTGTGATTCCGTCCAGAATGATGACCCTTGTGACGCTCTTTCCGTAGAGCGGCGATACGGCCGGATCTGTCGGTTTTTCGTCATAATCCTTTATTCTGCCTTTTCCCTGAATCAGAAGTGTTCCGTCGGAATAGAGCGAATAATTTACATTGCTGCCCTGCTCACCGATTTCTCCTGTTTCGGTAATCTTTCCGGATATTTCCGAGAGCAGCCTTGCTTCTTCGGCGTTTGCGGGCAGTGGCGCGCCTGAATTTCCGCTTCCGCAGCCTGCAAAGCATACAGCAGTCAGAATCAAAGAAAGAATGATCGCAAAAGTTTTGGTTTTCATAATGATACCTCCTGAATATTGAAATCGTGTTGTTTCCGGTTCCGATAAAACCGGTTATTTCAGTTTGTCATACTGCTTCCGGAGCCGCTCAATTTCGAGTTCATCGTTCCGGATCGCGCGAAGCTGTGCATTCCTGTCGATATAATCGTATCCGATCTCTCCTCTGTTGTGCTCATGGAGTGCATGAATCTTTTTACTGCGAGAATCAATTTTCTGTGCCATTCGGCTCTGAATCGAGGATGCCGCTTTAGAAGGTGCAGAACCGGCAGGCGCTCCGGAAGGAGCAGAGCCCTCTGAGCCCTGCAAAAGGGACGAAAGGATGAATCCGGCCAGCAGCAGGACGAACACAGATCCGAGAATATTCATAACACCGGTTGTGATGATTTTCATAATGATCGGCAGAATAAGCAGACGAACCATGTCCGGAATCAGGCTGACAATCAGCTGACCCCGGCGGGCAGACATGAACAGCCGGACGGATGCTGCAAAAGTGAGCACAGCCGAAGCCATCACAAGAAAGGGCAGGACGATCCGGAGCCTTCCCGGGATCATATGCCGGACCCAATCCATTGCGCAAAGCGTATTCATCAAATCAGATGCAGTAAATGCCGCATATATGGCGAACGGCTTTTTATCTCCCGTTTCCAGCAGGTATCTGTAACCGACCGGCATAAGCCTGATCCCAATCAGAAAATAGATGATGCACTGAGGATTGCTCAGGTATTCACGCGGGTTGAGAATTGTTGTGTGCGGCTCATGAAAATGCAGCAGATAGGAAAAATATTCGATCATCGACGGATATCTTCCAAGCTTCCTGTAAAAATGGAGTCCGATGACTGCGTATGCGATATACGCCGCAAGACTGAGAAGCACAGCAGCGATAAATGCTGCCGTGAGTTTTTTTGTGCTGTCCGCACCGGATGTTGCTGTCTGTTTCATATCAATTCCTCCTGATGATACATTTTGTTTCAGAGACTTTTTTGCCTCTCTGTTTATTAGAGGGAACAGAACAGCAAAAGGTTAACGGTTTCTGAAAAAAATTTTTTGAAATCAATAGTGAGGGGGATGAGCGGATCAAAAGAATAATTAGATAATCAAAAGCCGACACCGTATCGAGTCCATCCCAAATCTTGTGTAAACCTCCAAAGTAGTGTATAATGGAAGCAACACTACTTTGGAGGTTAAAATATGGCACGGAGAAAAAGAGGGACACCGGAACAGCAGGCGCGCAGAGCCTTGATCAGCGAACTGCTGTCAGCTGCAAATGTCCAGAGCATCTGAAAGTATAATAACGCAAACCGCCGCCTGACTACCTATCAGACGGCGGTTTCTCTGTATTCACTTCCCGATGTACCGCTCCGCAGCCGATTCCACACCCATACAAAACCGAATATCCTGTGTCAATGTTATCAGTGAGGGGTCGCCCTCCCGGATTCTCATTGTTCTGCGGATTTCCTTTGGTATCACGACGCGCCCGAGGTCGTCGATTCTCCTCACAATACCGGTTGCTTTCATCTTGTGCCTCCTATTATGGTTTCGCTATTTTGGATAGCATATCGGTATTGTTTGCGTGTCAAGGGAATTTATGCATGGGTTGTCATGGGCATGAATGGATTTTATATATCAATCCCGATGACATATACCATCGTTGACTGCCTGGCCGCACTGTCCGGCAATTACTTCAAAATTTCATATCTATCCCCTTGAACCCTGCGCAAATCTGTGCTATAATGAAGAAAATTGGGATGCTGTCTGATCCCTCGCCATTGAAGGAGGACTACGAATATGCCTGTAAAATATGATGCGACAGCCCTGGCCGCTGAGCTTGACAAGTATGTGAAACAGATCTCAGATCTGGTGACAACGAAAGAGGAGTTTGAAAAGTACACAAAATTCTGCGGTGCCGTTTTTGCACTCAACGGTATGACCAAGACCTTCTATACACCCGACGGTCAGGGCAAGCTCCCGCTGATGGATGAAACGCTCCGATGCAGCATGGTGCAGACATACAGAGAGGCGATTCAGGAAGCGGTACCGCTTCTTTCGTCCGATGAATCCGGACCGGTCGGCGTTCAGATGAGTACCATCATCCGAAATATGCTCCCGAAGCTTCAGGAAGACTGTGCGGTTCTCGAAAATGCGGATGCAAGAAAGCCTCTCCCGCTTCCGGAGCTGATTGCAAAGGGACGCTCTACCGCTGTGGATATCAGCGGGAACGGGCCGCTCCCGCCCGGACAGAAGATAAACCTGGTGATCCGTAACGGGAAGGATGTGGAGGAAGGCGTCTTTGTGCCATTCGCTGCCGATCATCCGGATCAGATCCGGCAGGTTTCTCAGAAGAGGAGCAATATCGCGTTCTGCCGCATGGCAGCGCTTCTCGGAAAGTCAGACATTGTTGCGGTGTCAAAGCCTCTGACAGTGATGGATCACGGTGCGGCAGTACCCGGAACCTTTACGGAAAAACGGTACAGCTCTGACATCTCCAAACTGCGTCCGGAGGACGGAGCCTTCCAGAATCCGGCTGTATTCGGCGATGTCGCAGCGATGCAGGCACTTCTTTACATATGCGGATCTGATATGGACATTTCCGGTAAGATATCGCTTCGATCTGCTCCGGAAAATGAAAAAGATGTTCTGACCGGTTTTGAACTGTCGAATATCGAAAATGCTTTCGGGACAGAGAAAAAGCCGGTTCCTGACCTGGGTGTAATCGGCGAAGAATTCTATCGTTCCCTAAGCATCATGACAAAGGATCAGATCAGGCTGATGCTCGCAGACTGCGGCATTTCGGAAACTGAGACCGACTGCATATGGGAACGAAAGGAAGCCTTGCAAAAAAAGATCGAAGCGGACAGAGCGGTCTATCAGGATAAAGAGAGCGGTTTCACCGAAGCAGGTGCGATCAGAGTCGTCAAGCCGGAAGAATGGCGCAACTACAACTTTGCGACCCTTGCTTCTGTCCATCCGCAAAGCGGCTTCCGTTCAATCATGCATGAGAAAAATATGGCTAAGGCGGATGACCGACTGCCGACCTGCGAAGGCTGCGCCATCGGAAACGGGATGGCAGCCTCTGCGCCTGTCCCGTATGCAGCGGATCACGAAGCCGTGAAGCTGATCATCCCGGATATTGCAAAAGTGCCCCATGTCGGCAACCGTCTCAGCAAGCGCTACTGCCTCAGCTATGAGGAGGGCGGAGAAACAAAGGAAGTCTTCTATACCCTTCCGCAGGACAGCGGCACCAGAGTCGCCTTCATTGAGGTTCTCAATAAGGCGATCGAAAGCCATCCGGAATACCGTGAAGAATTCATTGCGATCAAAGACTATTATATCACGGATGCGGCGAAAGCGGATGTTCCCGGTATGGTCGAGCAGCTCGATTTTCAGAAGCTCGGCATCAGCAAAAGCCGTGAAGCAGAATTAAGGAACGATCAGGCATTTAAGGATGCACTTCTCGCTGTAAACTCGGAATTCGGCAGCCTTGTCTCCAGAAACAGTACGCTGCGTTACCATGGCGGAGATCTGGGTGAGGGCAAACGCGTCGAGCTCCGGAATGTTGCAATGTCAGATGTTGCCGAGCTGCTCGGTGAGGACAAGATACTGGCGAAAAGCAAGCCTGCCCAGATTATGGTCGGCGGAAGGGTTCTTGACGGTGTAATCATGGAAAAGGCGGACGGCGAGAACTTTGATAAGCTCGCCGGAAATCACCCCGCCGCCCAGATCCCCAAGGAAAAAATCAACGAGGTTTATAATACAAAGGAAGGACTGAAAAGTATTGCCGACCTTCAGATCGTCGACTATATCTGTCTGAATACCGACCGCCATCAGAACAATATGTTCTATAAATTTGAGGGACTCGGAACGGATCATCCGAAGTTTATCGGTGTTCAGGGGATTGATAATGACTGTTCACTGGGCAGCAGAGTCCCTGAACCTGATGATAAAAACACTTCCCTTCTCACAACGCTCAATCATATGCACGTCATCAGTGAAGAGGCAGCGAAACAGATCAGGGATCCTGAATACTTGAACAAGCTCAGTGAAAAGCTGAAACTGAGAGGCCTCTCCGAGCAGGAGATCGAAGGTGCAAAAAAGCGTTCAGAGCAGATCAGGACTGCTATGGATGACGGTACAATCCGCATCGTGAAATATGACGATTGGGGCAAGGGCGAGAACAGTCTTGATGCATTGTCGGAGGATTATTCTTCCTTTTTCCGCCGGGCAAAGAATGCCTTTGAGTACGCCTCAAGATGCGGCAGTATCTATAACCGTCAAAATCAGGGGAAAGCGGAACCTTATGTTCCGAAAGAACTGAAATTCGCAAAAGCAGTCAAGGTCGATGATCTTGGAGAGGAAGCACTCCGCAGCAAGGAACTGGCTGAACTTGAGAAACAAGCGTATAAGGAATTCACTGAAACCACCATCAGAAATGCGGAGAGTGCACCCCGGGACAATTCCCTTTCGGAGTATCATTTCATTCACAATGCCGCTGCTGATGCAGAGGAAATCTACAATTCTCTGAACAAGGCCGATACAACCTTCCACCGGTCATCCGGCACCTATAAAAAGCTGCTGAAGGCCGGCAAGGCGCTCAGAGATTTCACGAAGAAGCTGCAAGAAAAAATGAAGGATCCGAATGACGAGCTCACCCCGCAGGAAACAGCCAAACTGATCAAAAAGATGAATGATCTGAATGACGCTGCCGTGGCGTATAACTTGAAAAAGGCAAACGAGGCAGAACGCGGCAAGTCTATCTCCGATATCGGTACGGAGCGTATCCGTTCCGCAACTGCTGCATCGGCAAAAGCTTCCGCTCTTTCGAGGAGCTATCAGAAAACGCTTGTATCGCAGCTGGCGGAGAAAAACCCCACCCGCCTGGTCACCTTCAAAATGAAGCAGGCTCAGGCCTCGCTCTCAGGGCTTTCGGGCGATGCACTGAAAAATAAGGTCGCCGAAATCATATACTATAAATCGCTTGCCCGGATCGACGCCGGATTGAAGGAAAAACCCACTTTCAAAAACGCTGTTCAGCCGAGTGCCGTGAAGAAAGAAGCTGCTAAGATCAAAACGCTCCCGGGCTTTCAGAAGCTGTTTGAGATGCCGGAGAAGGAGATCCGGCATCTGGCAGCGCAGACCGGCGGTGAAAAGCTGATGCAGACCTTCATGAAGGAAATTGCCAAGCTGATGCAGCAGAGAAATAATAAGCAGCCCAGTCGCAGCGATCAGATCAATAATAAAAAGAATCATGAACATGAAAGACAACCGTGAAGGCTGAACTGAATACAAGACCTCCCGCGCCCTTATTCTGAATTACTCCGATTTAGTCCGTTTGACTGATTCAGACTTTCTCAGATTGTCTGAAACAGTCCAACGACTTGCTTCAAAGGGAGTTTACCGTCAGCAAATGCCGGAAAAGCGGCGTCTGCACGGTTTCGAGAAATACTGCCGCCGGCATCGCCGCCTGCCATCCGATCGGCGCAGTGATCGACTTTCTGCGCTTCCGACCATTCTGATCGGTTCCAATACAGACCTGAGCCCTCCGGTTGCCGGAGGGCATTTGTTTTGCATTTGCCATAGCATATGCCTTTTTCAAGGTATACACCATAGCCCTCGCGATCAGTACACACTGTTTTCCAGAAAAAGTATAGTACTGTAAAATACTACACTCAATCCGGCATTTCCAAAATCCAGTCTCCATGATTGAAAGCGGCATAAAATAATGATATAATGAGGCGGAATACCAGATTTTTTTGAAATGTATGTAAGGAAATCGAAAAAAAGTTGTCTGAATAGATGAAGGCGAACACGAAGGGGGTGATTGCCGTGAATGACAGAAGGATCCTTTTGTTGCTGAATCAAAGAAATGAACAGGCGCTCAGTGAAACCGTCAAGCGGTACGGAGCACTCTGCAAATCCGTTGTGCGTGATATTCTCGGAAGTGAACAGGACGCTGAGGAATGCCTCAATGATGCTCTGCTGCAAGTCTGGAACACGATTCCGCCGATGCAGCCGGACAATTACTGTGCTTATCTGCTCAGAATTGTCCGGAATAATGCACTGAACCGCTACAAAGCACGCAAAACTGAGAAACGGGGAAGCGGTCATCAGTCAGAAGCACTCGACGAACTTTCTGAATTGATCTCCGCTCAGGATACGGTGCAGTCCGAGCTTGAAAAGCGGGAGCTGCTTGATGCAATCACGGCTTTTTTACAGGAGCTTCCGCAGAAACAGCGTGATTTGTTTGTCCGAAGATACTGGCGTTTTGCTTCTTATAAAGAACTTGCGTCCGACTTCGGAATGCAGGAGAACAATGTTCAGGTCACGTTATCCAGAATACGAAAGAAATTACAGTCCTATCTCAAAGAGGAGGGGGTACTATGACAACTTTAGAATTCGCCGATCTGCTGAACGGGCTTCCGGATCATATGCTCGTTGCAGCGGCAAAGCCAAAGAAAGCATTGATTGCAAAGAATAAGATTTTGCCCATTGCCGCAGCGGCTGCGTGCTTTTCCGTCATTCTCGGAGGCGTATTGGCGCTGCTGCATTTCGGAAAGCAGCCGGATGAGCATTTGATCCTGACACAGAGCAGTGCTGAGGATGTCACAGAGATTGCATGGCAAACACAGATCACTTCTGAGTCTGCGGTCTCATCCTCATCAGAAACCACTGCTTCGGCAAAGACACAGCAGGATACCGAAACGTTCAGCACCACGTCTGTGACCGGATCCGATACCGGACAAAAGTTTGAAATGTCCCAAGAAGCTACAACAGATGATTCTGTACGAATGGTCACATATCCGAGAATCACTGCATCAGAAACGACCGCCGCTGCTTCTTCTGCTGCAACAACCGCGACCGCAGCGACAAGTCTGACTGAAACAATCAGGTGTCAGCCTTATGGTGATTTTACGCTTCCGGAATCACTGTGTGATACAATAGCAGATACGATCGGAACAACCGAATTCTGCTATTATATGGATGCGCCGCTGCCGGTCGGAAAATCATGGCAGAAGGCTGAAATCCCGGTCATCACCAAAGAGCATACCTATGTTCTGATGTACCTTGTAACTGATCAGGCGGATGAGGTTTCTATGTATACAAATATTCAACGCAGAACCTTTACGGTTACTTCTGAACGCCCGGCGGAATCAGAACTAAGCAGAATTGCAGCGCGTTATGGCGGTGATTTACGGGGGGGATATTCCGCAAGCAAAGGTGTATATGAATACTTCTTTTCTGATCTCAATATCACACAATCCGGAGTTTCAACCGAAATAGAACTTCAGGAACTCAGGTCAGAATGGGCATGGCAGGTTGCGTCCGAACTGCAAACCATCCCGGACATAAACGTCAGGTTTGAAACAGAATACCTGAATGGCTGGAACGACTTTGTAACGCTGCAATAATATAAAGGATTATCCGGAATAACCAAATTCAAGATCACTTAACAGAATAAATCAATCAAGTGAAAAGGGGCTGCAACCGAAAATACTTCATAAGCATTATGAGTTGCAGCCCATAACGGTCAAAATGGAATATCTGAAAACAGCAATCTCCGGAAACCGCGCATCTGCGCGATTTCCGGAGCCTAAAATATGGCAGGGCAGAAGGGATCGAAAAGGTTTATGGCATTTTCGCATCTTCCTCTATCTTGCTGAAATATTCGTAAATACGTGTGTTTTTAATAAGTTAAAACAGGCGCGTTTTCCTGCTTTTTGCTGCTTTTCGATCTCCTTTGCACCCTCCAGGTAAACATCCGCGCTGTCCTCAGAGGGTGAACCGATCTGATACAGGTAGTTCTCAGCGACTTCGTCGATTTCATAGCGCAGCGACCGGATCGTATCCTGTTCTTTTTCATAAGAGCTCATAGTAAAGAAGCGGATGCTGGCGCTTTCGGATTTGACGTCTTTTCCGCCGGTGACCGAAAGGGAATATTCAAGCGTGCGCTCTTCATCGGATGAGAGTGTCACCATGCCGTAAAAGACATTATCGCCCGCAACGGTATCGGCGCCCTCACCGTCATCGGTCAGCTCAATCTGATCGCCGGTTTTCCGGCATTTTGCGGTCAGCTTCAGACCGGAAGTATCGGCGCTGCTGTCAAAAACGGCCATCACCAATGTGGAAACATCGCCCTGACCGCATTCAAATGCAGACTGCCGGAATTTGAATTCCTCCAGCGTCAGCTTGCTGTCCTTCTGCCTGCCTTTCCAGATGAAGAATCCGGCGGCTGCACCCGCGGCAGCAAGCAGCACGCAGCCTCCTGCAATCCACGGCGCCTTGGATTTTTTCTTGTCCTTTGGCTTCTTCTCCTTTTTCTTTTTCGGGGGTTCTGCCGCAGCATTGCCTGCCTGCTGTGCATTCGGAGCGCCGTTCGGCTGTGCGCCGGGGTAACCGTTCGGCGGTGCAGCGGGCGGCGGTGTGAACCCGGCAGGGGTTACAGCAGAGGTGTTCGGCGGCTGTGCCGGAGCCTGTACCGGAGCCTGCGGAAGTTTGGTGCCGCATTTGGCGCAGAATCCACTGGTGTCCCGATTCGGCGTGCCGCAGCTTGGACAGTACTTCATCTTTGATTCCTCCCTTTATGTCAGACTGGCAAAATACAAAAACATTTCGTTGATTTTATTATAACACATTATGCAGGATTTTTCAATAGAGCAGAGATAAGAAAGCAGATTTCGGCTGTCGGAGAGGAAGAACGCAGGGCGCCGCCTATATGCACAGAAATGCAGCGACAAAGAGTCAATTTGTCTTTTTATCCCCTGCTGCTTCGGGAACAGTGCCTTCATCCTGCACAATCAAAAATAGAGACGCGCAAATAATGCACATCGGACAGATTCTCTGTATACAGACGGGAGAAGGAAAAATCAAAGAATAAGATGACAGAAGCCGCCGCCTGACTCCAATCAGACGGCGGTTCATTTGTATTCACTTCCCGATGTACCGCTCCGCAGCGGATTCCATACTCATGAAGAACACCATATCCTGTGTCAATATTATGGATGCCCCAACTAACTCTTGAACTTATCCGCTTGTCTAAATGCCGATCTGCGGCGGCTTTCTTCCTTGCATATCGGCATTTATCCTGCGCATCTAATATTCAAGAGTTAATTGGAACATCAATATCAGTAACGGGCGCCATTATGAATCCATCGGATACACTTTAGGCAACACCGCACAAAGCCCGCCTGACGACCGGAGCCCGGCTGGCAGCTTGGCAGCGCATCTGCTTGCAGCTTTACCGTCATCTTGCACAGAAATTCCTTACCGGGCGCATGTTTCGCAAAAGCGAAACTGCGCAGTTTGCTTGCAAACGTGCGCCAGCCCAGCGGCGTCATTTCTATACAATCTGACGAAAAATCTGACGGGTCAAATATATTTGACCGTAAGCATCCTGCACCACCAGCTCTGTGCGGTGTTGCCTTTATATACAATCCGGATGCCCGGCAAAAACCGGGCATTCTTCATGATTATTCTTCTTTTCTTTTTCCGCAGTTATTGCAAAAGTTTCCGGTAATGCCGGTATTTCCGCAGGTGCAGTCCCATGTTGCCGGTGTCTCAGGCTTTTTCGCTCCGCACAGATTACAGAAATTGCCGATGATACCTTTGTTTCCGCAGGCACAGTCCCATGTATCCGGTTTTTCAGGCTTTTTCGCTCCGCATAGATTACAGAAATTGCCGATAATACCTTTGTTTCCGCAGGTGCAGTCCCATGTTTCGGCAGGCGCGGGTTTCTTGCTGCCGCATTGATTGCAGAATAATCCGGTCGCCGTATTTCCGCACTCGCATTTCCATGTATCGGCGGCAGGCTGTGCCGGTGCTGTTAGTGCGTTCGGCTGCATTCCGCCGAACATATTTCCGATCTGCGGCGCAATTGTATTGGCTGCTGCAAGCCCAAGTCCCATGCCGAGCATATCGCCCGCGATGCTGCCGCCGGAGCCGTTGACCGTCATATTGCCGATGCCCTTTGCATATTCCTTCTGCACCTCTGCCTGTAAGACATCCTTCTGATTGTACCCCTTCGCCTGCATGATCTCTGCTTCGGTCATCCCCTGCATCCGCTGAATCTGCACATCTGCCTGCGCAGAAATGATCTTTCGCTCGGCTTTACGCTTGGCGATTTCGGTTTCGGTGAGCTGCCGCTGCATTTCCGCATCGCGGTGTAAGGTTACGGTACGCAGCTCGCGGATACACTTAAAATTCGGATCGTTTTCCGGCAGCGCAATGTTCGTGACGTAAAGCTGCGGAATCGTCAGACCGTACTCTTCAAAGCCGGGCAGGATTTTTGAACGCAGGACATCTGAGATCAGTTCGAGCTTTTCGTCAATCTCCAGAATATCAATCTCATTCTGCTTGATTGCAGCAGAGAGATGGGTTTTCACAGCGCTGGTAATCAGCGGGCGGAAGCACAATTGCAGCGACTTGGAAAAGCCCTCGCCCTCGTTCTCCCAGGAGATGCCGTTCATCGTGCCGACGAGCTTCAGCAGCAGTCGGCGCGAATCGGAAACAGCGAGGTTCATCTCGCCGGAGGCGCCGATTTCCAGCGGAGATCCGGTCAGCGGATCAAGGAAGCGAACCTTGTCCGGCGTGCCCCATTTCACCGACATCTGCACGGTTTTGTTGATGAAATACACCTCGGAATGAAACAGCGAATCGGCATTGACCGGCATCGCCATGATCCCGCGGAGCAGCGGCAGATTGCCGGTTTCGAGGGTATGGCGGCCGGGGCCAAAGGTATCGAGCGCCTGACCGTCGCGAAAGAAAACCGCCTCCTGCGTCTCATGGACAATGAGCTGCGAGCCGTAGTTGAAGTCTTCGATCGGATGCTTCCAGATGAAGGTGCTGTTGTCGCCCTCATATTTGATGACGGAGACCAGCCCCTTGCGGCTTTCGTCGCGCTTCGCCGTCTCCATTGCAACATCAATGACCGTCTTGCAGATCGGGCAGGTGTATGTCCCGCCTGCGCTGCTGAACAGCCCGCCGGCTGCTGTCACCCTACCGCAGGTCGGACAGGTGAATTTTTGCTTGCTCATTTTTTATTCTCCTTTTATTCGGACTATTATGACTGGACGAACACCATGCACGCTGTTAATATTGTATCCTTTTTCATCCAGTTCGCCATTAAATTTCACACCGGCTTCATAGGGGCTGTCATTACCGGGCGTACGCAGCCACCACCATTCACCACATGAAGCTATTTGGTTATTAAGACGATTTAGTTCTGAACTGCTAAGTAAATAAACATAGTCGCTTGTAGAATCCGCAGGTCTTTTTACCGTTGTATACTTGATATTATTGATAGCTCTTTTTACCATCATGCTTCTTTCAACAGAAGAAAACTCATGTAAAAAATCTCCATTGAGCCATAAACGTAAATCGCTGGATTCCCATGTTATAACGTCATATGTTTTTTTATAACATTTTTTTGCAACAGGGGTTTCACTAATCAAGGTTACTTGAGAACCAGTGGCATCTATTGCATACCATGAGTATTTTCCGAAACTAACAACATCTCCGATGTGTACGTTGTCAAAACGAGTGAGAATACTTTGTTTTTCACATTTATCAGCCATTTCAGAACAATTCTTATAATTCCCTAATTCTATGAAAAGTGCTTTTGCCTCATCGAATTCTCCCTGATTAAGTAAATCGACTGCTTTTTGATAATTGCGTTTCTGAATTTTATCATTGTATCCTTGTTTTATTTTCGGAACAAAAACAACAGAAGCGACAATGAGAACCAAACTTGCAGTTGCAATTATTATTGCCCTTTTTTGTCGGCGCTTTTTTGCTGCTTGCAATCTAGCGGTTTCTTCCTGTCTTGCTTTTTCCCTCCTTTCTTCCTGTTCTATACGTTCTTTCTCTCGCTGTGCTTCGGCAGCAGCTCTTGTTCTCTGGATTTCCTGAATTCTTGTTCTGCACTGCGTTGCAAGTGCGTCCGAATCCTTATATCCTGTAATACTCTCAAACTTCTTTGAAACCTGAAATAAAAGAGGCTCACTGTTATTTCCGCTCTGCATCTGCTTTAAGGCATTAGAATAAATATTCTCTTTTCGGGAGCTCTCTGCTTTTTCTTCACATTCCTGAACTTTCTGCGCAGCGTCCTTAAAATCCTTCAATTCAACGAACAGCTTTCCCGCATCCCGGAACATCCGCTCATCGGCAGAACGGTTCATGGCATTGAGCGCTTGATCATACCGAACCTGCAAAGCCCTCTGCCTGCACTCTTCGGCTTTCGCCTTTGAATCTGAGAAATCACCGAGCGTCTGAAACTGCTTTTCTGCAATTTCAAATTGCTCATGATTCAGCAAATCCAGCGCGCGGTTATAGAGCTCCTGCTGCCGGTAGCCGAACAGCCGCTTTTCGACCTCGTCTCCGCCGAATCTGCAAGCCTTGCGGTAATTATTTGAGCCGGTGAAATCCTGTTGAACCTGTACTAATGCTGTCTCATTATGTACGCGCATCTCCGCGCAGAGCAGCCCGATGTAGGCACGGGGCTCCTCCGCATTTTCATTGAGCACCTGCTCAAAGAAGCGGTTGGCATCCTCCCAGTTGCCGTCCTCCAGCGCGAGATTGCCGCGCTTTAAGATGTTCTCGATCTTTGTGCCGCCCGCAGTCTGAACAACTGTCTGTACGACCGGCTTTTCCGGCTCCTTCCGGATGATCTTTTTGATCCCGCGGATCAGATCCTGCATGAATCCGAGCCTTGACATATCCTGCGCCTGAAACATCGAGAGCGCATCCGGCAGGTCGTAGGGGTCCATGTCCTTGTACGCGGGAATCAGTGTGCGGCTGCGGTCCTGCTGCATCAGCATCAGATACCGCGACCACTCATTGCGCACCCAGACCGCATTGAAATATTCGGGCTTTGTCCCGACAACGACCATGACCTTTGCAGAATTGAGCGCCGCGAAGATATACGGCTCATATTCCGTGCCGAGCTTCGATTCGAGCGTGATGCGCGAGAAGAATACCTTGAAGCCTTCCTGCGTCAGCCCGTAGTACAGCTCCTGCGCCAGAACGGAATCCTGTGTGCGGCGGCCGTGCTCATCGGTTTCCTTATAACAAATGAACACATCGAAGGGCTGCTCTTTGTTCGAGATTTCAAGGATGCCCTTTTGCACACTGTCGATGTAGGCAGCCTCGCGCTCGTAGATACTGCGCTGTATGGTGTCAGCATTTTGCAGTGCTGTATGATAATCCGGGTCATCAAGAATCGACTTGAACTGTGTCCGGTGGCAGGTTGCGATTTTCCGCTTTGTCAGCGGATCGTCAACATATTCGATGCCGTAGCGGCACAGGACGATCGACCAGTAAAGCTCGGCATCGCCCTCAGACCGCGCAGCCATTTTTTCGTAGATCTCCGCAGCCTTGTCAAATTCGCACTGCTGCCGGAAATGGTTTGCACGGTTGAACATATTGAGATTCTGTTCATTGTCTGTTTTCGGGAGCGTCTGCTGTGTGCCGCAGTATGCGCATTCGCAGACGGTCATGCCCTCGGAGACTTCCAGTGCGCCTCCGCACATTTTACATTTGAAAACTGCCATTATCTATCACCTTTTTTTATATTGTCTGCAAACGTCATTCCGTATTTTCAGAAGTGCGCGAACCTCGCTGCACTTTTCGGCTGCCTGTTCATTTTTGCCGGCGGATACTGCCTGTTCCAGCGCATCCATGCCGCAAATCAGGGCATTCTCCGATGCAATCAGCGCATCGCTGCTGACTGGATCGCTGAACCGGATATCCTCCTCCAGCGCACTGAGCGCCTTTTTCAGTTTCGGATCACTGGTGCTGTTGCAGAGCTTCTTTGCGGCTTCGTCAAGAGCCCGCATAAAAAGGGTGCTTTGCTCTCCTCGTTCTTCAATACTCAGAATCTTGTCCCGTACTGCTGCTGCACTGATTCCGCACACCAGAGCAAGAAAAAGCAGAACCGCGCAGAGCACCGCAGAAATCCACGACGGAAACCCCGGAATAAACCCCAGCGCAAATAATGCAAATGAAACTGCACACTGGATACCGAGATAAAGATACCCGACTTTCACCAACGGAAGTCCGAGCAGTGTGCTTTTGAGATAGTCTGAACGGCTGCCGACAATTTTGACTACCGGAAACTGAAGTGCAAATGCCAGCAGCCCGGCAGCAAAGGCAATCCAGAAGCCTGCGCTGCGGCGGAAGGGGACGAACAGAGAGAATGCGGCAAAGGCAGCAGCGCCCGCTGCCAGAACCGGCAGAACAAACGAAGGACTCTTTTTCATAATGTGTTCCTTTCCGCTCGGCGGCTGAAATGACCGCGCTGTTTATTTCAGAATATCGCTGTATTCGGAGTTGAGCCGTGCTTCCTGATCAGACAGCTCCCGCAGAAGATTTGCGATTTCGTTTTTGCGCTGCTTCGCGAAGAAGCCGAGATGTGCGCTTTCATCATAGAGAGCTCTCTTTGCCTCGACAATCCGACTTGACTGCGCCTCATAATCACGGCGGCGGATTTCTTTTGTAATGCGCGACTGCACTCTGGAGATCATAGCTCCTGCATCCAGATAATCCGAAATCTGCTGAAGCATGAGCATTCCCTTCTGCCGTTCATCCAGAGATTCGCATTTCAAAAGCTCCATGCCTTGCTGATAGATGCTGTCTTTCCGGATAAGCTCCTGACGCGTTTCCGCAGAGTCTTTGTAATCGCCGAGCTCCCCAAAGATATTGACAGCGGTCTTATAATCGGCGTGGTTCATTGCATCCACAGCTGCATCATATCTGAGCTGCATTTTTTTCTCCATACATTCTTCAACCTTCTGGGCGGCGTCCTCAAAATTACCGAGTGCGGCAAATTCCTTCTGTGCTTTGTCAAGCTGTTCATCCGTGTCGGCTTGAACGAGAATGGAATTGGCTTGATTATACCGGATACGGCACGCTTTCAGGCGGCTTTCCTCAGCCTTCTGCGGAGCATCCGCATACTCCCCGAGCTTCTGAAACTGCTGCATTGCATCATTGCACTGAAACGTAGATGTTGCGCTGGCCAACAGTGCCGAAGCATTGGCGTAGACTGCCTGCCTGCTGTATTCGAGCAGACGGTTTTTCACCGATTCTCCGCCGAATCTGCAAGCCTTGCGGAAATGGTCAGAAGAGCTGAAATCGTGTTTTGCCTGTGCGAGATTCTCCTCACCCTGCACCCGCATTTCCGCGCAGAGCAGTCCGATATAGGCACGGGGCTCCTCGACATTCTCGTCGAGCACCTGCTCAAAGAAGCGGTTTGCATCATCCCATTTTCCGTCCTCAAGGGCGAGTTTTCCGCGCTTGAGCGTGTTTTCGATATTCGAGCCGGACTTGCTCTGCACGACGGTCTCCTTGACGGCAGCGGGCGTCGGCGTATCCTTGATGAGCACCTTGCGGATGCCGCGGATCACGTCATTGATAAAGCCGATTTTGCTCATATCCTGCGCCTGCAAATGCGAGAATTCGTCCGGAAGATCATAGGCGTCCATATCACGGTAGCAGGGAATCAGCAGCTTCGAGCGGTCATTCTGCACGATTTTCAGGTAGCGAGACCACTCATTCCGCACCCAGACCGCATTGAAATACTCGGGCTTTGTGCCGAGTACCAGCATCACTTTTGCAGAATTGAGTGCCGCAAAAATATACGGCTCATATGCCTGACCGAGCTTGTCTTCCAGCGTAATTGCCGCATAGAAGACCTTGAACCCCTCCTGCGTGAGCTGATGATAGATGTCATTCGCAATCACGCTGTCCTGTGTGCGCCTGCCGTTTTCATCGGTTTCTTTGTAGCAGATGAATACATCGAACGGCTTTTCCTTGTGAACAATTGTGAGGATATCTTTTTGCAGACGGTCGATTTCATCCGCTTCTCGCTCATAGACTGTGCGCTGAACGGCATCGGCGTATTCCAGTGCCATCTGATAATCCGCATCCGTTTTGACCGATTCGAGCTGCGTCCGGTGGCAGGTCGGAATCTTTTTGAGCGTTGCCGGATCCTCGACATATTCAATGCCGAATTTGCAGAGGATGATGCCCCAGTATGCTTCCGCTTCGGTCGGATTCTGCCCGACGATTTTCTCGTAGAGATCCTGTGCCTTGTCAAATTCTGACTTGGTTCGCAGGTTGTTTGCGCGGTTGAAAAGGTTTGTGAGCACCTCGTCATGATTTTTCGGGAGTGTCTGCTGTGTGCCGCAATATTCGCATTCGCAGACGGTCATTCCCTCGGAGACTTCAAGCGAGCCGCCGCACATTTTACATTTGAAAACTGCCATGATGATTTACGTCCTTTCTGCAATTGATAGGGAATGCAAACGGTTGATATTGTGGTTATATTATATCACATTACACCGCTCTTGTCAATGATAACTGAGCAATATGTGCATAAACTGCCTCGGCGATTCCGTTGAAAGCAGAGAATATCAGAACGTGCCGGTCAACGGCACGAACGCCGGGCAGATTCTCTCTGCATAGACGGATGCCTTTGGCAGCGGATTTCTTTCGGTATACCCATAGCGCTTCAGGTCATTGCATCGTGCTCATCCTCGCATCCGCGATATCTGACAGCGTTAGCAGCAGATCATCCTGCTGCCGTGCAGATATTATTCACGGATCACAGATGTTGACTTTTTGCGGACACTATGCTATAATCATGAAGGAATATATAATAGGAGATGTATAAATGAATAAGGTCAATGACCTCATCAGTCAGATTGACAGCTATGTATGGGGACTTCCGCTCATTATTCTGATCATGGCGTGCGGAATCCTGCTGACTGTGCGGCTGCGTTTTTTGCAGATTCGCAAACTCGGCAAGGCAATGAAATATATGGTAAAAAACGAGGAAGGCGGAAACGGCGAGGTATCCAGTTTTGCTGCACTCTGCACCGCGCTTTCAGCAACAGTCGGAACGGGAAATATTGTCGGCGTAGCCACGGCAATTGCGGCAGGCGGACCGGGCGCACTGTTCTGGATGGAACTGGCTGCGTTTTTCGGCATGGCAACGAAATATGCAGAGGGCCTGCTTGCAGTCAAATACCGGATCCGGGATGAAAACGGCAATATTCTCGGCGGCCCTTTCTATTATATCGAAAACGGACTCGAAAAAAAATGGAAATGGCTTGGGAAACTGTTTGCGGTATTCGGGCTGCTTGCCGGACTCATGGGCATCGGCACCATCACCCAGATCAACGGAATCACATCGGCTGCGAATACCTTTTTTGATTCGCAGCAGGTGCATACTGTGACTGTATTCGGCATGAAGTATACATGGACGACCGTCATCGCGGGCGCGCTGATTACCATTCTGACCGCTTTCATTGTCATCGGCGGCATTAAGCGGATTGCGACGGTATCGGAATTTGTTGTACCGGTCATGATCGTTGCGTATACGGGCTGCTGCCTGACAATTATCTTCTGTCATATCACAGAAATACCTTCTGCGCTTTCCGCAATCATCCGGGGCGCATTCAGTCTGAAAGCAGCAGCAGGCGGTACAGCCGGTACTGTGATGATGTATGCCATGCGAAACGGTGTAGCAAGAGGTATTTTTTCCAATGAAGCAGGTCTCGGCTCCGCACCGATCGCAGCAGCAGCCGCAAAAACGAAAGAGCCGGTTCGTCAGGGGCTTGTCACCATGACAGGTACATTTATCGACACAATCATTGTCTGCACGATGACGGGGCTTGCGATTATCATGTCGGGTAGCCACAATACCGCTGATCTGAAAGGCGTTATGATTACGATGGATGCCTTTGACTACGGTCTGCCGTTCAGTGAGAGGGTCTCTTCCTTCATTCTGATGGCGTGTCTTGCAGTATTTGCATTTACAACAATTCTCGGATGGAATTATTATTCTGAGCGCTGTCTGTCCTATCTGACAGGTGCCAATAAAAAAGTGACTGTAATATACAGATGGGTGTATCTGGCAGCAGTCTGCATCGGCCCGTATCTTGCCGTGGAAGCTGTATGGAATCTGGCGGATATTTTCAACGGACTGATGGCGATTCCGAATGTGATCGCGATTATTCTGCTGTCCGGTGTCATATCTTCTGACACAAAGGATTATCTGACAAGGCTGAAAGAAGGAAAAGTCAAAGAATAAGCTGACAGAAACCGCCGCCTGCGCAATGCAGACGGCGGTATGCTTTGTTATGTTTTATTTTATGCGTTTCGTCCCGTCATCTTCCAAGCCGGCGGCGATCACAGCGCATATCCCCACACTCGCAGGAGCCGGACTCCTGATAGCAGGGCTGTGCGGAACGCTTGCAGCATATATCGGACAAAAACGAGCTGCCGAAAAGTACAGTACACCTGTCGAGGGCATCTGCATCGAGCGCAAAACTCGCTTAGGCTCCGGCGGGGCTGTATTGCATTGCCCTGTCTATGAGATCACGCTGAACGGCGAAACGCTCCGAATGGAAAAATAGGTCTATTCCAATGTGGGTGTACCTCAGATCGGTGAAAGCAGAACGCTTTATATCGACGAAAATGACCTTGGAAGCTACATCGAGCCGATCGCCGATAAGAGTGCAAGAATGATCGGATATTTTATTTCAATACCGTTGATGATAGCAGGTATTATTACATTGGTGCTGTCATTGATATGATTTTTGAGATAGGAGAGATCTCTAAGGACAATGTGACAAAGTATTTCCCGAAATATGAAAAGGTACTTGCTTTTTTCGGCATTGCGCGCTATACTTACAGCAATGTTGAATTAGGCTGCTTTGGAGGAAAGGAGTAGTAATGTTAGCAAAGCAGACTGATTATATCGCAGGGATATACCTGAGACTTTCAAAAGATGATGAACGTGCAGGTGAATCCCTTTCCATAGAAAACCAGAGAAGAATTCTCACAAACTATGTCCGTGAACAGGGCTGGACGATCTATGACGAGTACGTCAATGCTTTCACTAGCATAGCATAATTCAGCCCAAAATGTCAAGACTGTTCTCAGATTGTTCATGATTTGATAGTACCGCTGCAGCCAAAGGTCTGCCGTATTCGGTGCCGAGCCGCGCAAAAAGCGCATATAGGAGATATGAAAGCAGTACGCGGAACCCCCGCAGCGAAACAGACGTTCTGCTGCGGGGGGTTCTCTCTGCACCGGTGGAATTCGGCATTTTTGTGACGAAGATCTTGTTCATTTACTGTATTTTGCTTTGTCCATTTCGCGGATTGCCGCACGGCGGATCTTGCCGCTGCCGACCGTTTTCGGGAGCTCCTTCACAAATTCCACAACACGCGGATACTTATACGGCGCGGTGCCCTTTTTGACATATTCCTGAATATCCTTGACAAGCTGATCGGAGGGCGTTGTGCCCTTTGTCAGCACGATTGTTGCCTTGACGACCTGCCCGCGGATTTCATCCGGCACGCCGGTCACGGCACATTCCAGCACATACGGCAGCTCCATGAGCACCGACTCGATCTCGAACGGTCCGATGCGGTAGCCGGAGGACTTGATGACGTCATCGACACGGCCGACATACCAGAAATAGCCGTCCTCATCGACCCATGCGGTGTCGCCGGTGTGATAATACCCGTCGCGCCATGTTTCCGCTGTGGTTTCCTCGTCGCCGTAGTAGCAGAGTGCGAGCCCGGGCACGCCCTCCTCTTTCAGCTTCACGCAGATCTCGCCGGTCTCGCCGACAGCCGCCGGTTTGCCGTCCGGCAGAAGCACCTGCACATCATACTGCGGATTCGGTCTGCCCATGCTGCCGGGCTTCGGCTCCATCCCGACGACATTCGCGATTGTCAGCGTGGTCTCGGTCTGACCGAAGCCCTCCATGAGCTTTAAGCCGGTCGCCCGCTGGAACTGATAGAACACCTCCGGATTGAGCGCCTCGCCCGCGATACAGGCATATTTCAGCGAGGAAAGGTCATATCTGCCGAGGTCTTCTTTGATGAAGAAGCGGTACATGGTCGGCGGCGCACAGAACGATGTGACGTGATATTTCTTGAACATCGGCAGGATATCATCTGCATGGAAGCGGTCGAAATCATACACAAATACGGCGGATTCGCACATCCACTGACCGTAGAGCTTGCCCCAGAGCGCCTTGCCCCAGCCGGTATCGGAGATGGTAAAATGCAGACCGTTCGGGTCGGCATTCTGCCAGTAACGCGCCGTAACATAATGACCGAGCGGATACTGATAGCTGTGCAGCACGAGCTTCGGATTGCCCGATGTGCCGGAGCTGAAGAAAATCAGCATCGGATCGGTGCCGCAGGGCGTCTCGGCGGTGCGGGCATAGTGCGTGCTGTATGCGGGAAGCTCCGCGTTGAAATCATGCCAGCCCTCGCGCTGACCGTTGACAACGACCTTTGTTTTCAGCGAGGGGCAGTTTGCCTGTGCGAGATCAACCTCATTTGCGACATCGCCGTCTGCCGTACAGACAATCGCGGAGACCTGCGCGGAATTGAACCGGTACTCAAAATCATGCTTTTTCAACATATTCGATGCCGGGATGACCAGTGCGCCGATGCGGTGCAGCGCGATGATCGAGAACCAGAACTGATAGTGCCGCTTCAGAACGAGCATCACGCGGTCGCCCTTTTTGATGCCGAGCGACTTGAAATAATTGGCGGTCTGGCAGGAGTATTTCTTGATATCCTTGAATGTAAAGCGGCGCTCATTGTGGTCTCTGTCCACATAGATCATCGCGGTTTTATCCGGACATTTTTCCGCCATTGCATCGACAATATCAAATGCAAAATTGAATTCATCCTGATGCTCGAAATGGACGCCGGAGAGCACGCCCTCCTCATTGGTTTCGCAGTTCACAAATTTTTCCGCGACCGGATGCAGCAGACCTGCTTTATCCACATTTGTTGCATGATGCTCGATGACGTGCTCGCGGTACTCGGAAAGCCCGGTCGTGCCGTGCGGCGCCATGACAAAGGCATAGATCTCGCAGTCCTCGCCGCCGAGCGCAACCTCATCATGCGGCATGGAGCTGTCGTAGTAGATGCAGTCGCCCTCATGCAGAATTTCGGTATGCGAGCCGACGATCATCCGGAGCGTGCCTTTCAGGACAATATCCATTTCCTGTCCTGCATGGCTTGCGAGATGCAGCGGCTTCGAGAGCGCTTCCTCGGAATACGGAACCACAACATGAAACGGCTCGACGGTCTTGTTCTTGAACTTCGCAGCGAGCCGGTTATAGACAAAGCCCTCTCTGCGGACGATCGGGACGCCCTCCCCTTTTCTGGTCACGGTATAGCCGCTCAGCTCCGGAGAGCTGCCCTCCATGAGATCGGAAATCTCCACATGAAACACATTCGCACATTTATAGATAAAAGTGAAGCTGAAATCCTTTTCGCCCGCTTCAAATTTCTTATAGTCCTCCACTGAGTAGTCTGTCTTGGCTGCCATTTCCTCGACCGTGATGCCGAGATCCTCGCGCAGACGCATAATGCGCTCTGCAACCTCCCTGATTCTGGTCTCAGCGTTCATTTCCTGTGTCAGCTTGCTCATTGTAATCGCTCCTTTTCAAAATAATAAAAAGCTCGCCTCAAAGACAGACTTTGAGACGAGCATTTTTCACAAATACCCGCGGTACCACTCAAATTGTGCCGCTATTGCGTAACACCGCTTCAGGCTCCAGCAAGCCCTATTCCTTGACGCAGAATCACGGGAGCGCTTACTGTACTGTTCGGCACTCCGGCTCAGAAGGGATACATCGCATTGCTTATCACCGGCTCACACCGCCCGCCGGCTCTCTGCAAGACATAGGCAATCCGCTGCGTGTCTTCCTCACAGCTTATGTTCCGGATTATAGCACAAATTTTTTTATTTGTCAAGCCCTTTTTCAAATTTTTTTGAAAATCCCCTCAGCAGAAACGGCAAAGGGGCTGGAATGTCAGCAAATCGGCAATCACAAAAGCAGGCGCACCGATTAAAAAGACACCCATACAGAAGTTTTGCCCCTGAGCGTTTCAAAGCGTTTAGGGGCATTGTATTTATTGTTCCTGCGATAAATCAGAATTTGCCGGCAGGGCCGGCCGCCGTTGATCTAAAGCCCGCCGGATGTGCTTTGTGTATCTTGAACATACTGCCCTTATGTAGGCAAACTCAAATAAATTGAAATTTGCGGGCATAACTTCTCCCAATTTACTCCATTCGATTCCATGTGTCATTTCTCCCCACGAAACGGGGGTGACAACCCAAGGGGACAGGGAGTCGTCGCTTCGCTCCGGTCTCCCTTTCCCCTTAGGTTTTCGCCCCCGAGCCCCCGCTTTCCTGATCCCTTTTCCCTCTGTGCTCCGCAAACCTTTAGAAATGCAGTGAACAAAGAAAACGCGGAGCTTAGAGAGGTGAGGATAAGGAAAAGGGGAGCGCGAGGGGAAAGACCTTAGGGAGAGGGGAGAATGAGCGATCGTAGAGAGCGATCTTCCCTCTCCCTGTGGTCTTTCCCCTCGCATTCGCGCCCCGCGCCCAGCGAAAATAAACGATAGGACACCGGTTAAAGAGAAGATGACAAAAACAATCTGCTTCTAAATTCTGATTTATCGCAGGATCATTTTTCTAAATTTGGAATTTCTGTAAGGCGGTGAATGTATGACGGAAAACACGGAGTACCGGCGGATTATTGCTGAAAAGCTGCAAAAACCCGTTCCGCTGACAGTATATGACAGCGTGGGCTCGACGAACGATCTGATTCGTGCAGCCGCCGAACAGGGTGCGCCGGCGGGAACAGTCATTGCGGCGCGGGAGCAGACCGCCGGACGCGGCAGACAGGGGCGCAGATTTTTCTCGCCGCCCGGCACCGGACTTTACCTGAGTATGCTGCTGAAGCCGCAGGGCACGCCGGAGCAGATTCTCTCGGTCACGCCGATGGCAGCGGTTGCGGCAGCGCAGGCGATTGCGCACTGTACCGGCAGACAGGCGGCAGTCAAGTGGGTCAATGACCTGCTGCTCGACGGAAAGAAAATCTGCGGAATTCTCGCAGAATCGCAGTATGCAGGCGGAAAACCGGAGCCGGATTATGTCATTCTCGGCATCGGAATCAATCTGCTGGAGCCGCCCGGCGGGTTTCCGGCAGAGCTGCGGGAGATTGCGGGTGCGGTTTATCCGGAGGATGCCGACCCGGAGGCGGCATTCTGTGACCTCTGTGCCGCGCTGATCGACGCGCTGGCGGGGCAGTATGAGACACTGCCGCAGAGGGGATATCTTGCGGAATACAAGGCGCGGCTCTGTGTGCTCAACCGCAGGATTCTGGTCTGTGAAAACGGCACAGAGCGTCCGGCAGTCGCGATTGACACCGACGATGATCTCCGGCTGCTCGTGCGCTATCCGGACGGCACGGAGCAGTGGCGTGCGACCGGTGAAATCCGGATCCGGCTGACAGATAACAGTTAAGAATAAGAGCAATGCTGCGCGGTATGCTTTCCGGCTGCCGCGCAGCATGATTTGTATTCGGGTATCACGGGGTACTGTTCTGCGCAGATCATTGCGAAAAGTATGACCGTTTTTGTCATTCAATGTGCAGAAAAGCATATTGACGCAAGAAAATCCGAATGCTATAATAAAAATACCAAAACCATCCGCATTACCGATACAGAATAAGGAGATGATTCACATGAAAGAACCCTCCCGCAGACGGCGGGCGCTGCTCCTCTCGCTGACAATGCTCGCATCGTTCATTCTTCCGTTTTTCAGCATCCGGGAAGCGGCGATTCCGGTCAGTGCAGTTTCGACGGACTATCCGCCGCAGCTCATGAACATCGCAACCAAGGACAGCTCAAAGGTGCTGACAGAAAACGGCACAACAGACGGCTCGTCGTTTTCCGTCAAGGCGCTCGGCAATGATCTTTCGTCCTCGTGGCGATTCGACCGCGTCGGCTCCGATTCAAAGGGCACTTTCTTCAAGCTCACCAATGCACAGTCCGGCAGACTGCTGACCCCGAAGGGCTACAAAGTCACCGCCGGCACCGATGTCATCCTCTACGGCAGCGAGTCGGCGAAATCGCAGCACTGGTATGTCATTCCGGTTGACAAGGACCGCCTCGGGAACAATCTGCACTATAAGATTGTGAATTATGAGGACACTTCGCTCGCGCTGACACAGGGCAGCAGCGGCATGACGCTCGCCAATTACACCGGCGCGGATTCCCAGCTCTGGCTGCTGAACTGCGACGGTTTGCAGGGCTTTGCGGGATACTGCTCCAATGACCAGAAGGGCAGCGTCAAGGCGGCGGATATCGGCGGCCTGTTCGGCGAGGTCGTCGAGGTCAGCAATTTCTCCGATCTGAGCAAATATGCGACCTCGGACACGCCCTATACGATTGTGGTCACCGGCGATATCAAAGTCACGAATCTGACAAAGGATTCTTCCGGCAGATATTACTGCCCCGACGGCAGAATCTATATCCACAGCAACAAAACCATCATCGGCAGCTATGCCAAGCACACTCTTTATAATGTGCAGTTCTGCACCTCCTCCGGCAAGGGCACCGGCAATAACATCATTATCAAAAATTTCGATCTTCAGCATGATAAGGAATCGAACGGCAACGACTCGATCGTTGTGTACTTCGGCTCCGGCGAGAACCTCTGGGTCGATCACTGCACCTTTACCGGTCATTCGGATTACAACACCGCCTCGACCGGTCTGCCGGATTACGACAAATTCCTCGCCTGCTGCTACGATGCCGATTACTGCACCGTTTCGGACTGCTCCTTCGGGCTGCACGAATACGGTCTGATTCTCGGCTATCCGGATGACACGGCGGATGTCAAGAACAAGTATGACAATTTCCCCTGCATGTCAATCATCAGCAACAAGTTCTATAAGACGCTCACCCGCGGCCCGGGACTGATGCGCTGGGGCTATTTCCATTCGCTCAACAACTACGTCAATACGTTCAGCATGGCATATACCGTACACAGCGGCTGCGATATTTACGCTGAAAACTGTGTCTACGAAAACGGCGGCAACGTCATCTGCGACTGGAACTCGATCACCTATGCGGGCGCCTATGCCGAGAGCGGCTCGCAGTTCTCGGGCTGCAACAGAACCGTGCAGGGTCAGGGTACCAGCAGCAATCCGAGCTATTCAGTCGCAAGCAATTTCCGTCCGAAGGGCAATTACAGCTATGTTTCCCTCTCTGCATCCAATGCAAAAAACTATTGCAGCAATTACAGCGGCGTGCAGTCCTCGAAAAACAACATGATGTACCTGCGGTTTGCGAAGGTTGGTGTACCGAGCGCAGGCTATACCGAAGCACCGGACGGCTCCGGCGGCATGGATGACCCGACGCCGGCATCCTTTGCAAACGGCGCGGCATTCCGCATCAAGAATATGAACTCCGGACTGTATATGCAGGTCGCGGCTGCGGCAGCCGAAAACGGCGCGAACATCCAGCAGTGGGGCACCGACGGCAGCTCTGTTCACGATATCTGGAAGCTATACAGCGCGGGCGACGGCTACTATTATGTCGCGTCCTGCGTCGGGGACGGCGGCACCTATGTGCTGGATGTGACCGGCAGAAAAGCCGACAACGGCACGAACATCGACCTGTATCAGTATAACGGCGGCACAAACCAGCAGTTCATGTTCACCGCAAACAGCGACGGCTCCTACAAGATCCGTACACGCGTCACCGGTGAAAAATCGGCTGTTGAGGTCGCAGATGCATCGACCGCATCGGGCGCCAATGTGCAGCAGTGGGAGATCAACGGCGCAGCCTGCCAGGACTGGATCCTCGAATCGGCTGCCGATCCCGGCATCGCAATGGACACTTCCGTTTATTACACCTTTGAGAATGTGAATTCCGGCTTGGTTATGGACATCGTCAACGGCAATATGGCTGAGGGCGAAAATGTGCAGCAGTGGGAGCGCAACGGCTTCGACTGCCAGAAATGGACGCTGACGCCGTTCGGCTCCGGCAATTATTACTGGATCCGCTCTGTGCAGGATACCGCATACGCTCTGAAGGCAGAGGGCAGCGGAAATGCGGCGAATATCGACCTTGCGGCGTATTCCTCGAAGGACAGCGCACAGCTCTTCCGCTTCACGAAGAATCTTGACGGCTCGTACAGCATCATCACGCACGCCTCAAAGGATGCGTGCCTTGTGGAGGTCGATGGAGCATCCGTGAACGGCGGCGCAAATGTGCAGCAGTATGCAACGACGAACAGCACCTGCCAGAACTGGAATCTTATCACAGAGGTTCCCGTTATTGAGACGACGACAACTACAACCGAGACGACAACGCCGCCGGCAGATGAGCTGCTTTACGGCGACGCCGACTGCAATAAGGAGGTCGATGTGCTGGATGCGGTCATGATCGCGAGAGTTGCGGCGGAGGATACCGGCACCGGCATCACGAATCAGGGCAAACGCAATGCGGATGTCACGCAGGACGGCAATGTCAAGACGGATGACCTCGCAAAGCTGCTGCTTTTCCTCTCGAACAAGATTCCGTCTCTTCCGTAAATCACAGAAAGCCCCCGCAGAACCGAAATTCTGCGGGGGCTCAGTTTGTCGGGAAACCTCATTAGAATGATTATTGAAGTTTCGCACAAGCCTTTTCAAAGGCTTGCGGGGTCAAGGGGCGGAGCCCCTTGACGCTCGTCGCAACGAGCGGAATTCTCTTATTTACGTTAAAAAGCGCTAAAGATGGGGGCTTGGGGGAAGGAAAACAAGAGTTTTCCTTCCCCCATTATTCAATTATTTATTCCGCTTTGACAGGCACTTCATTTCGCTGAAATGACTTTATCGACAAACTGAAAGCCCCCGCAGAAATACATCTGCGGGGACTTCATCATTCTATTACTGATTCCAGCTTTCAAGCTCTTTATAGAGTCCGAGATACAGCTCTGCGGACTGTGCCCAGCTAAAGTCTGCTGCCATTGCCTGCTTCTGAATCTGCTTCCAGAAGGGCGGATTCTCGTACGCGCCCTTTGCTCTGCGGCAGGCGCCGAGCATATCATGCGCATTGTAGGTCTTGAATGTGAATCCGGTGCCGTTTTCGCCGCCGGCATCCTTGACCGAATCGCGCAGACCGCCTGTTTCGCGGACGATCGGAATCGTGCCGTAGCGCATTGCATACATCTGCGCCAGCCCGCACGGCTCGCTCTGCGAAGGCATCAGGAACATATCGCAGCCCGCATAGATCCGGCGGGAAAGCTGCGGATAGAACCCGAGCGTCACGCTGACAGCCTGCGGATAACGCCATGCCATTTCCTTGAAAAAGTCCTCATAAATCCGCTCGCCGCTGCCGAGAATTGCGAAATGGAAGCCGTCGTGTACCATTTCCTCAAAGACATAGCGGATGAGGTCGATGCCCTTATGCGCAACGAATCTTGTGCAGATGCCGATGAGCGGCTGATCGTCCTCCGGCAGTCCAAGCTCCTTTTGCAGCGCACGCTTGCAGGCGAGCTTGCCGGAAAGATCGTTGATGCTGTAATGCTGATACGGCTCGCTCAGCGCGTCGTCGGTCTCCGGATTATAGCTGTCTACGTCGATGCCGTTCAGGAAACCGGTCAGCTTATACTGCTTGTTGGTCAGCGCGCGGTCGAGCCCGTGCGAATACCACGGATCGAGAATCTCCCATGCATAGCTCGGAGAAACGGTTGTGATCTTGTCGGCGGTTTCAATTGCGCCCTTCATCATGTTGACATTGCCGTCGTATTCGAGCAGATTTGCGTGATACATCGGAATGCCCATGAGTTCATTGAGCACCTCTTTGCCGTATTTGCCCTGATAAGCGATGTTGTGAATAGTAAATACGGTGCGGATATTGTCGAAGCCCTCCTGATACTTATAGAAGATCTGGTAATAGACGGGCGTCAGCGCGGTCTGCCAGTCGTTGCAGTTGATGACAACGGGTTTGAAGTCGATCACGCGGAGCATTTCGAGAATTGCGCGGCTGAAGAACACAAACCGCTCGCAGTCATCATAAAAGCCGTAGATGCCGTCGCGCTTGAAATAATACTCATTGTCAATGAAATAATAGGTGACGCCCTTGTAATTTGCGGAGAAGATGCCGCAATACTGTTTTCTCCATGCGACATCGACGGTAATGGATGTGATAAAGGTCATATCCTTCCGCATATCCTCGCCGATGCACTTATAGAGCGGGATGACAACACGGCAGTCGTGACCTTTGGCGTTCAGTGCGAGCGGCAGTGCGCCCGCAACGTCTGCGAGTCCGCCTGATGCGACATACGGTCTTGCCTCACTTGCTGCATACAGAATATTCATACATTGCCTCCGAAAAATTCAGAATTCAATTGGAATCCGTATTGTGGTAAACGGTTTGGTTCTGCTGCGGGGAATACCCGGTCTGCTGCGGATAAGGGTTCTGCGGATAGCCGCTCTGAGGATAAGGATACTGCGGGTATCCGTTTTGCGGATAACCGTACTGGGGGTATGGATTCTGCGGATATCCGTTCGGCGGGTAGCCGTTCGGCGGATAATAAGGCACCTGATAGTAGCCGATCGGCCGCTGTGTTTTGTCATCAATCACCGCTGCGACGATAACGGCAGCCACGAACATAAACAGACCGAAGAAGTAAAATGCTGCGGCGCTGTACCCCTTTTTCTTCGCCATAGATGCCGGAATAATCGCCAGCAGCAGCCGGACGAGAAATATAACAGCATATACGGCAATTTCGATCAGCCAGATATCCTCAACTCCCAAGCGTTTCAGCCTCCTTTGCGGCACATCCTGTTCCTTGTCAGATCTGTGCGCCCTTTCCGATGAAGAGCGGATAGCCTGCCGAGCCTGTGAGCTGACGCTCGTCCGCAATCACGACATTTTTGTCCGTAATGACGTTGCGGATAGAGCAGCGCTCACCGATTGTGCCCGCCTGCGTAATGATGCTGTCGCGGATAACGGAGCCCTTGCCGACCTTGACGCTGCGGAAGAGCACGCAGTTTTCGACCTTGCCCTCAATGATGCAGCCGTCCGCGATCAGCGAATTCTTGATATGCGATTCCAGACCGAAATGAACCGGTGCATTGTCCTTGGTTTTTGTGAAGATCGGCGCATTCTTTGCAAAGAGTGCCGCACGCTTCTCAGAATCCAGCAGATCGAGATTTGCGGCAAAGTAGCTTGCAAGCGAGTCAATCTTGGAATAATAGCTCTTGTGCTCATAGGCGAGAATCCTGTAATTTGCATTGCGGTCGAGCAGGATATCCTTGCGCAGGCTGTAACGGTTGCGGCTCATGGACTCCTTGACGATCCGGCGGAGGAAATCCTTGCTCATGATATACATATCGAGCCCGAGATTGCAGCTTCCGGTCATCGGCGGGTTAATCATGACGTCATTGACAAAGCCGTCGCCGCCGATGCCGAAGATTGTGACAGAGGCTTCGGTTGCCTGATCGTAATAGCCCTTTGCATAAATCGCGGTGATATCCGCGCCTGCTTCGATATGCGCCTCAACTGCGGGGCGGTAATCAATATTGGTCACGACATTGCAGTCTGTGAGGATGACATATTCCGCAGGGGAATGCTCAACAAAGCTCCAGATATTGCCGAGCGCATCGAGCTTGCCGTGATAGACGGTCGAGCTGGTGTGGCTGTATGGCGGGAGCAGGTGCAGACCGCCCTTTTTTCTTGCGAGATCCCACTCTCTGCCGGAGCCGACATGATCGAGCAGCGAGCCGTAATTGCTCTTGGTAATCACACCGACCTGCGAGATGCCGGAATTGACGAAATTCGACAGCGGGAAGTCGATGAGGCGGTATCTGCCGCCGAACGGAACAGAACCCATTGTACGGTTCTTGGTGAGATCGAAAATTGCTTCATCATGGATGCTGGCGAACACCAGCCCCAGTACATTCTGATTAGTTCCCATTGATAAACCTCCGTTTCCGTCAGACAGATTCCGAAAGAATCTGCTTCGGCGCAACTTCCTTGCCTTCGCTGACTGTGATATTGTGACCGGTTACGGCGATGCCCCAGTTATCGCGGTCCTGTCCGCCGTATTCCTCCGGGCTTCTGCCGACATGGGCATTCTCGCCGATGACGCAGTTCTCGCCGACGATTGCGTATTCGACGACAGCGCCTGCCTTGATGACGGTACCCGGCATCACGACGCTGTACTGCACCTTTGCGCCTTCTTCAATGGTCACGCCGCCGAAGATCACGGAGAAATCGACTTTTCCGCCGATCACGGAGCCTTCGGTAATCATCGAGTTTTCGATTTCTGCATTGGCGCCGATATACTGCGGCGGGAAGTTGCTGTGCCGGGAATAGATGCGCCACGATTTGTCATAGAGGTTGAGCTGCTCTGCCGGTGCGAGCAGATCCATGTTCGCATCCCAGAGCGAGCCGAGCGTCCCGACGTCCTTCCAGTATCCCTCGAAGGTATATGCAAACAGGCGCTCGCCGTCGCGCAGCATCGCCGGGATGATATCTTTGCCGAAGTCCTTGGAGCCGGTATTGGCGTTTTCGTTTTCGATCAGGTACTTCTTGAGCTTTGCCCATGTGAACACATAGATACCCATGGAAGCGAGCGTCGATTTCGGCTCGGCGGGCTTCTCGACGAAGTCCGTCACGCGCATCTCGTCATCGCAGATCATGATGCCCATTCTGCTCGCCTCGGAGCGCGGGACATCGAGCACGGCGATGGTGAGGTCAGCGTTCTGTTTTTTGTGGTAATCGACCATCTTGGCATAGTCCATTTTGTAGATATGGTCGCCGCCGAGCACGACAACATACTCCGGATCATAGCGCTCAATGAAGCTGATATTCTGGTAGATTGCGTTTGCGGTACCCTCGTACCACGAAGCGCCGGAATTGGACTCATAGGGCGGCAGAACATGCACACCGCCGTTCATTTTGTCAAGATCCCAGGGTTCGCCGTTGCCGATGTATTCATTGAGCACGAGCGGCTGATACTGTGTCAGCACGCCGACCGTGTCAATGCCGGAGTTGGTGCAGTTGGAGAGCGGGAAATCAATCAGGCGGTATTTTCCGCCGAACGGTACGGCAGGCTTTGCCATATCGTGGGTCAGCGCATACAGTCTGCTTCCCTGACCGCCTGCGAGCAGCATGGCTACGACTTCTTTTTTTGTATTCATAAAGTATAACGCCTCCTTCAAATTATGCTTTGTCTTCTGCGGCTTTCTTTCTTGTGCGGGATTTTTTCGGCTTTACCTCTGCGGAATCTTCCGCGGGAGCAGCTTTCTTTGCACGGGTACGCTTGGGTTTTTCCTCGGTCACTGCCGGAGCCGGTGCTGCATTTTCCGCGGGAGCAGCTTTCTTTGCGCGGGTGCGCTTGGGCTTTTCCTCTGCCGGCTGATCGTCCTGTTTCTTGGCGGCACGTTTTTTCTTCGGCGTAAATTTATAATACTGCACGGAGAGCGGCGGCAGTGTCAGCGCGACCGACTGATCGAAGCCGTGCATACCGAAGTCATCGGAATCGACCTTCTTCAGCGCGGCGCCGCTTCCGCCGAATGCTTCCGCATCGGTGTCGAACACCAGCGTATAGGTTCCGGCATACGGCACGCCGATCTTGTAATCATCGCGTCTGACCGGAACGAAATTGCAGACCGCAACGATCTCGTCACCGCTGTCATCGAGGCGGCGGAATGCGATCACGCTCTGGCGGTAGTCATCGTTCGAGATCCAGCTAAAGCCCTTCCACGAATCGTCATTCTCCCACATTGCCGGGGTTTCGAGATAGAATTTATTGAGCGCCTTCGAGAATTCCAGCAGTGTTGCGTGATTCGGGTAATCGAGCATGAACCATTCGAGCTGAGACTTGTAGTCCCACTCTCTGCGCTGACCGAATTCCTGTCCCATAAAGAGCAGCTTCTTGCCCGGATGCGCGAACATATAGGCAAGGAATGCGCGGTAAGATGCAAACTTGTCGCCCTCCAGCCCCGGCATTTTCTCAATCATGGAGCACTTGCCGTGTACGATTTCATCATGCGAAATCGGCAGGACATAGTTTTCGGAGAAGCAGTAGAAGAACGAGAAGGTCAGCTTGTCATGATTGAATGCGCGGTAAAGCGGATCCATCGACATATAGGCAAGCATATCGTTCATCCAGCCCATATTCCACTTGAAATTGAAGCCCAGACCGCCGATATCGGTCGGCTTTGTGACGAGCGGCCACGCGGTGGATTCCTCAGCGATCATCAGCACATCGGGGTGCCGTCCGAATACGGTTTCATTGAGCTGCTTTAAGAATGCAACCGCTTCGAGGTTTTCTCTGCCGCCGTTGACATTCGGTCTCCACTCGCCGCCTCTGCGGTCGTAATCGAGATAGAGCATCGAAGCGACGGCATCGACGCGCAGACCGTCGATATGGAACTCATCAAGCCAGTAGCAGGCAGAGGAGATCAGGAACGAGCAGACTTCCGGTCTGCCGTAATCGAATACTCTGGTGCCCCAGCCCTTGTGCTCCTGCTTGAGCGGATCGGTATACTCATAAAGGCAGGCGCCGTCGAATTCATAGAGCCCCTGCTCGTCCTTCGGAAAATGCGCCGGAACCCAGTCCAGAATGACGCCGATGCCCGCCTGATGGAACATGTCGATCATCTGCCGGAAGTCATCCGGTGTACCGAAGCGGGAGGTCGGGGCGAAATACCCGGTGACCTGATAGCCCCACGAGCCGTCGAACGGATACTCGGTCAGCGGCATGAACTCGATATGCGTATAGGACAGATCCTTCATATACGGAATGATCTGCTTTGCGAACTCGACATAATTGAGCGGGTTGCCGTCCTCGTAGGTGCGCCATGAGGCAAAATGCACCTCATACACATTCATCGGAGACTTGTAGATATTGGTTTTCGCCTTATGCTGCGCCCATTTTTTGTCATGCCAGACATACTTGGAATCATACAGCTTGGTTGCATTCTGCGGGGCGGTCTCGAAGTGCGTGCCGTAGGGGTCATTCTTGAGCTTGACCGCGCCGCTCTTTGTCAGAATGCTGTATTTATAAAGTGTATATTCGGGCAGCTTATCGAGCGCTGCTTCCCAGACGCCGTCTGCGATCGGCAGCATTGTATTGGCATCGCGGTTCCAGTCGTTGAAATCGCCGACAACCGAGACATTGACTGCATTCGGCGCCCAGACGCGGAAAACGGTTTTCTCGACGCCGTCACGCGTTTCGGTGTGCGCGCCGAAAAAGCGCTGTGCATCGTAATTTTTTCCCTGATAGAACAGGTGCAGCGGAAAATCGTTCGGGTTCTGCTCCGTTTTGGGGTTCGATCGTGTTGTACTCATATGTTCCTCCTGAGCCGTTTGCAGGGGTCTGACCTGCCGGCGGCACTGTCCTTTCTTTGCATATGGTTCAATCATTCCTGTGTATCAAATACAGGCGCAGACACTACGCCTTATATACATTTTACCATATTCCCGGAAAACATGCAAGCTTTTTTCTATTTTCACTGAAATTTCGGGAATTCAAACAGTCTTTTTTGTCTTTATTTGTGCAGATTGCCCATTACAGAGCGTATTATATATAGAAATCCGGTAAAATATACAGCAGCCGCATTTATTCGTCAATTGCACTGCCGGTAATCGCCGCCGCAAGGACGGTGACGTCATCCGCAGGCGCACCGTCGGGCTTGCGAGGGGCGCGCGCACAGACCGTATGCACAAGCTCCTGCAAATCGCCGCCCTGCTGAATTTTCTGCCGGATCACCGGGAAAACGGCATCGTCCATGCCGTCCGTCATCAGAAAGAGCATATCCCCGCGCTCAAGATGCAGCTCGGTCGTATAGGGCACCGCCTTCGGCAGAATGCCGATCGGGTCGGTCGCCGCCTGACAGAGCGTGATATGCTCGCCGCGCCGCACAAAGGTCGGTCCCGCGCCGTATTTATACAGCGTGACGGCAGCGGTATCGGTGTTGATCTGCGCGATATCGAGCGTTGCAAAGCGCTCCTCGCCGGATTTCGTCAGCATGATCGCATTGACCATCTCCGCCGCTGCCGCCGGATCCATTCCGGACTGCACAAGCTGCCGGAAATTGCTCAGCACGATTCTCGCATCGAGCGCGGCATTCTTTCCGGTTCCCATGCCGTCCGAAACCGCGAGATAAACCGTGCCGTTCCGGTCGGAGAAGGTGTCCCAGCAGTCGCCGCAGGGCTCGTCGTCATGCACCGCACACTGCGCCGCCGCTGTTGTCACGGAAAAACCGCCCGTGCTTTGCAGCAGCAGGCGCTTTGCATCGCCGGCATTCTCTGTCCCGCAGCATTCGAGCGGCTTTTGCAGTGCATCCTGCAAAATCTCCGTCACAGAGGCGCTGTCGGGCTCGGAATCCGCCGGCATATACAGCTCAATCAGCAGGCGTCGGTTGTCCCCCTCCGAGACCGCCGCCGCCGTGACCGCAATGTGATTTTTCCCGAGCGCATCCGTCACGCAGCGCGTCAGCTCGCGGTGATAGGTCATCCGCGACTGCGCACCGGCACGGGTGAGCAGCTCCTCGGTAATTTTCATCTGCGAAAACAGCAGCGTCTGCACATTCCGCAGCCGGACGGCAAGTGCGCGGGCTGCCGCATTCTGCCGCTTTGCACGGATGAATTCCGATGTGACGCGTTCGGGTCTGAGGCAATTGAACGGCGCGGCTGCCGGCTCCCGGATTCCCGCCTCTGCCAGCCGCCGGAAGCATTCTGCCGCCTCGTCATCGCCGTGCTCCCAGCAGGCTTCCCGGTAGCTGCATTTTGCGCAGACCGCCTCCCGTACCTGCGTTTCCGGCGGTGCGGTGCTTTCGGTTTTCGCGAGCATATCCGCAATCCGCTCGGCAGAGCCGCGCACGCCTGCGATCGAATCGGACAAAAACCGCATCCGCGTATCGGTCAGTGCGGCGAGATCGGCATCGGCATCGCTCCAGAGCAGCAGTGCATCGGCGATCTGTCCCGCCGGAAGGAACAGAAACAGCAGCCCGCCGATCATACTGTTGACCCAGACCTGCGCCGCCGCCGTGCTGCCGCCGGAGAGCAGCAGTGCCGCCGCGCCGAAAAGCTGCACCGAGAGAAACGGCACGCCGCTGTGATATCCCGCAAGGCAGCCCGCTGCCAATCCCGCAGCCGGCAGAATGCCTGCAAAATCCGCCGTTCCCGTATCGGTAATGAGCAGTGCAAAAGCTGCAAGCGTCCCGCAGATCATGCCGCCGTATGCACGGTAACGCTTCGCTGCTGTCAGAATGACAAAAGCTGCGAAAATCTGCCCGAGACTGAGCATCAGTACCCGCACCGAGCAGAGCGCCGCCGTCAGAATCACAAAACAGACCGAAAAAGCCGGCGCATCGGAGGCGTGCAGCCGAACCGGAAGCCCGCCCTCGAAGCGCTCGGCAGTCTTGCGGATACAAGCCGCAAATACTCCCGCCAGCACGGTTCCCGCCGCCCAGAAAAGCAGCTCTCTGCCGCTAATCATCCGCGCCATGCAGAAAATCACGGCGGAGATGCCTGTCCCGGAGGCAGCGAGCATTGCGGCAGTGCGCGGGGTGTGCTCCATGCCGAACATCCACCGCAGCAGTGCGGTCAGCGCGATTGCGCAGAGAAAGACCGGTCCGCGTGTCAGCCTTCCGGTCAGCGCAAAGGTAAACAGGCTGCCCGCCAGCACCGCAATGCCGCAGGTCGGCGACATTGCCGCCGAAAGCGCCGTATTCAGCGGTATTTGCAGCCCGTTGAAGCTCGCAGCCGTCAGCAGACAGGAGCACACCGCGCAGCCGGTCAGCCCTGCCCCGCGCAGCACACGCGGATCATCCTTCAGTTTCATCCAGTCGATCATGAAAACCATTCCTCTCTTTTGCCCGTTCTGTATGTCCGGCAATCTGTTCATGCAGATACTATTATATCGCAGAGGATGTGCAGATCATGTCGAAGCGGCGGGAGGCGGCAATAAAAAAGCATCCCCGAAGGAATGCTGATGACGGCGGGATTGCCGTGATTTTGGCGATAAAAAAATAAAGGCTATGTGACCTGAATGCCACATAGCTTGCAAGAGGAAGTGAAATCAACAAAACATAGGGGGATTGGGGGATTTGAAACAAGGTTTCTTCAACCTTGGCTATATTATATCCTATAAATCTGAAATCCTGCTGAATACAGAATGAATAAATTATGAACGCACAGAAATATTTTTATGAACACCGGCAGGCAGTGCCTGCATCCGATTCGCTTCGCACCATAATAAACAAAGCCGTACCGCTTTTCTCAGCCGAATATTATGGCACGCTTTCGCGTGCAGCCTGCGCTGGCGATTTTGCTTCGCGCCGGCGGGCAGTGCCCGCATCAATACAGCAAAGCGCCGTCTGTGCGAACTGTTCTATTTAGGTGCCTTTCTCGCCTATTAGTTTCTACTAATAAAAGGCGGGCAAGACAGAGGGATAGGGGAATCAGGAAAGCGGGGGCTCGGGGGCGAAAACCTAAAGGGGGAAAGGGGGATAAGCAAACGCAGTTTGCGCTTTCCCCTTCCCCTCTTGGGTTGTCACCCCCGTACCGAGGATGAAAAGCGCAAATCGGAATAAAAGTTGAGCGGACAATACCCGGCGGGCAGTGCCCGCTGCCGATTTTGCTTCGCGCCGTCTGAGCGAATTGTTCTATCCCGGCTTCTTTCTCGCCTATTAGTTTCTCGGAATAAAAGGCGAGCGAATTAGAGGGATAGGGGAATCAGGAAAGCGGGGGCT
>Ga0247608_10001033_pt1 | contig 40912 bp, 37 predicted proteins | sample 176DNAGHGlowgp2_FD_193490 | JGI IMG/M metagenome (GOLD analysis project Ga0247608, IMG submission 193490) | Sheep rumen microbial communities from Palmerston North, Manawatu-Wanganui, New Zealand - 1766 DNA GHGlow gp2 | ecosystem: Host-associated > Mammals > Digestive system > Stomach > Rumen ...
GGCGAAGTAGGCCGGAAAGGCATATCCCCGGTTTTTGCATTCGTCCTGGAATACAGCTTCTACCACATCTTGATTGTGGTCTTCGGCAAACTTGTCGTCGCAGTCGAAGATATACAGGTCATCGTCAAAGAAGAAGAAATTCCCCATGGCCTTGTATCCGAACTTGTCTTCGTCAATGATATAGCGAATCAAGATATCCGGCTCATCCCACGGAATGCCGGCACCAATCGTATACAGATGCTCCTGGCAAAGCCGCTGCAGCACTTCCATATTGATGACCGGCGGAGTTGCCTGCTTCCTCTTTTCCCGGGGTTCGATATAGTCCAGGAGTCGGATGAACCATTCATTCGGGAAGGAGACATTGGGAAGCTTCAGTGCCTCCTTGAACAGCGGAGCCATATCCTTGTCCTTGAAGCCGGCAATGCCGCAGCCGATTCTGGTGAGGAGGAAACGGTTCATCGGATGCTGCCTGGCATACTCGATGAAATCGTCCACGTAAGGTTTGATGTCGGACAAAGGTCCGTGCATCGTCGGAATTGCATAGCACTGCCCCTGCGGTCCTACTCCGTTGCCCCATTCTGCGCCAAAATGGTCGTAGGCGTAGCGTGCCGCTCCACCCATGTGCTGACCTTCCAGGTTACTTCCAAATACAAAAACCTCGCACTGTGAGAGTTCCGCGATATTGTCTGGAGCAAGTCTCTTTGTTTTCTTTTGCATATGTACTTTCGGATAACTAACGCAAATATCGCAAATTACGGCAAGGAAAGCAAATGTCCCGTCCCTAAAAGAGGCTGGGATATCTGTGACAATGAGAACGTAATCGGCTATGATTTCACCTGCTGTGGCCGGGCATCGGCAGGATCCTTCCGGAAGTAATCGACCTCGCAGTAGGTATGGGCGCAGAGTTTGGAGTTGTCCTTGAATCCGAAGTAGTTCTTCAGGATGGTGGCAATGAGGCCGGGAAGGCGTGGGTCACCGGCAAGCACTGTCAGGTCGAAACTGTCCTGGCCATCGCCATAAGGGTCATCGAAGCCGACGCCTTCAGGAGAGTAGCGGAACCTATCGGCCTTTTCCTTGGTGTCGAAGTAGATGACAGTGATGTTCTGGTACATCGGCCCACCGTTTTCCTGATGGCCGGAGATAGTGATGTGCAGGTCTTCGTCGCTTTCGGTTTCGCCCAGGTCGGTGGCGATGAAGCCGCCTTCGTGAGTGAAGGGGATGCGCTCGAAGTTATCGGCCAGGGCTTTGCGGATGACGTCGGTGATGGTCTCGTCGGCTGCTGTTACGCGGTGGATATGGTCGTGCTTGTTTATCATTCGGCCTGGAGTTTTGTGGGGACGGAACCTTCAAGGTCGTTGATGATTTCCTGAATCAGGTAGTCCAGGTCCCAGCGGACGGTTTCTTCGGTGTCGTTTTCGCGCCAGCTGCAGTACTCCAGCTTGTCGTAGATGCGGGTGTCGGTCTTGCCGTCGGCATAGCAGAGGGAGAGGACGAAGCGGGCGGCATGGTGGTCGTAGGTCAGGGAGAAGACTTCCATCGTCTCGACCATGCCCATTTTTGAGTCGGTTTTATCGGCCTTGATGCTTTCCCTGATAAACTGCTCCACTTCCTTGTGGAGAACGTCGTAGCGGTCAAATGTGGGCAGCTTGACGGTGTTTTCGGCCGGCTTGGAGAGTTGGTAGGTCTGGCCGTCAATGAGGACAAGGCCCAGGGCTTTTTCCGGGCGCTTGGTCAGAAGTTCAGCGATGCTGACCTGCAGGGCTTCGGCGATGTCTTCCAGCTTGGTGATGGTGGGGTTTCCCTTGACGCTGGAGAGGAGATTGCTGGGCGAGGTGCCCATCCGGTTGGCGACGTCGGTCAGGGAGAGGCCCTTCCGGCGGCAGATTTCTTTGAGGTTGGTTTCGATGCTCTTCATACCTTCGGTTATGTTTTCTGCGAAGGTAGGGATTTGTTAGGATATTAACAAATTTATTTTGTGTTTTGTTGGTAAAATAGTAAAACGAGGCGAGAAGGGCGGCGGTTTGGTTGTTTGCGCTTGGTATGGCGTAGGAGGTCGGCGATGAAGGTAAGTTGCGGATTCTGCGGGAATTGAGTAAATTTGCATACAGCAAGCATTTTACGACAATGAGTAGATTCACTGATACGCTTCAAATGATGTTCAGCAATGGATGGTTTGTTGCTTGGCTGATTATCATCGTTGTGATAGGCATAGGCGCTACGGCATTCATGACATATGCCATGGAATCGTCTTTGATGGGTTGGATATGTATATTTGCCACCCTGCTTGCAGTATTGCTGTATATGCTGATTTTTTATTTGCTGTTACGATAGTTTCATTCCCCATGGCCAGAATCTACGTCGCCTCCAGCTGGAGGAACAATGGCCATTTTGTAATCTCGCGCTTTTTACATATCTTTGCAAGTGCATCAAGAGTGCCCCCTGAGGGCCACCAACCGAGCAGCCAGAAGCCACGGTGGTAAAGCGATGCGGATGTTCAATCAAAAAAATCTGTTGCTATGTCACAGGAATTATTCAAGCTCAGCACCAGCTTTAATTGTGTGCCTCAGGGTGATGAACGCATCGCCCTTCGTCTGTATTACAAACATGCCGCCACCCTGCTGCGGGAATTCGACCGGTGGAAGGGCATCGACCGCTTCTACTTCATTCCTCTGAAACTGAACATGGCGTATTTCTGCGCCGGATGGGCTGCTGCAGTTGCATTCCCTCCCTACTTCATCGGCACCATTCTCAGGAACTCATTCGAGCATCCGGAACTGTTCGGCACCCAATGTGAGTGTGGCAACCAGGCCTACGGGTACAGTTACAATGGCTCTCCACTAAGCGGCCGCTTTGACATCAGCCATGCTTGCCCCTGCTGTGGCTTGGTTTCACGTACCACTGAATCCGGCTGGAGAATACGCAGTGAAGCACTTAAGGCCATGCAGGATGAAGACCTGAAGCGTGGCCGGTGGATGCAGTTCTGGCACCCGGGTTTTGAACCTGCCACCATCCAGGAGCTGTTGCGATTCCTCAACGTGCCGGAAGAAGAATTGATGCTGCCTCCAGAAGATCATAAGATTACCATGCACAAACTTGGAAATGGCAGCGTGCTGGTTCTCGACTCGGTAAAAGAATAATTGTTTTCGGTTTCTTGTAATATTTAACTAGTTTTCTATTAGGTTCACAATCTGGTTTAATAATACTCTCTATAGAAAAATAATAATAGAATGCCGTTTTTTTTGTAAATTTACCACATTAAACTTCTTACAAATGGAATTATATAAGCATTTCATCGAGACTCTTAAACAAGAGCCCAATTATTTCGATGACGAAGGAAACCTAAAAAAATGGGTGTTAATTCAAAAAGCGCAGGATTTCGACCCCGGGCTCCTTTCAATCATAATAAATGATAGTGTATTAAAACAGGCCTTTATTAAGGATATTAATGGAGTCTTTGTTTTGGACCATAAAAAGCTTTCTTTGTTTCTTGAGCAAAAAAGCTATCTCAAAGATAGTTATACCCAATACAGCAAGAAGATTGGCCTGGTAACAAATGGCAAATTCTTGACTCAAAAATCTGATATTGAACTAGTTTGGCCTTATAAAGATTGTATGCTTGAGGGCGGACAGACAAGAGAAGAGGAAAAAAGAGATGAAATATTCTTCAATCAAACTCTGGCTCAAGATGAGATAACGCAACTCAAAGAACCGAAAGTCCTAACAAATGGGTTAAAATATACAGGTAAAGGTGTCGAAAGAAGCTTTACTTTCCACAGAAACGAGAAAGGTATTATTACTGATAATCTCTTGATTAAAGGTAATAACTTATTGACTTTGTATTCTTTGAAACAGGAGTTCGCAGGAAGAGTACGATTGATTTACATTGATCCTCCTTTTAACACCGATAACGATAGCTTTAGTTATAATGATTCCTTTACACGATCAACATGGCTAACCTTTATGCGCGACAGGCTGCAGGTTGCTAGAGAATTGTTGACGAATGATGGAAACATCTTTATTCACATAGACATTAACCAGAATCATTATCTCAAATTATTGGCTGATGAAGTCTTTGAAGAAGAGAATTTTGTAGAAGAAATCATTTGGGCATATGGCTCTCCTTCTGGAGGCCGTGCTGCTACTCCTAAACCTGTGAATATACATGACTATATTCTACATTATGCCAAGAATTATACCGGCAGAAAACAGAACAGAATGTATGTTCCTTACTCTGAAAAGTATATCAATGATTGGTTCAAGTATGTAGATGATGATGGACGGAAATATCAGAAACGACAAAGAGGAACAGATGAAGATGGGAATGCAATTTGGACTAAACAGTATTTAGATGAGAGTCCCGGAGTTCCACTTTCTACAGTTTGGACTGACATTCAGCAAGTGTATGCCGATCCCAGAGCATATAAAGAAGGCACGAAAGCCGATGTCGAAGTAATCAAGGAATTCAAGGGTGGGCAAAAACCGGAGAAACTTCTTCGACGGATAATAGAAATGGCCTCTGATGAAGGAGATATCGTGCTTGATTTTCATTTAGGAACAGGGACAACAGCTGCAACTGCCATGAAATTGAAAAGACAGTTCATTGGTTGTGAGCAGATTGAAGAACAGATAGCAATTCAACTTAGAAGACTACCGCATGTCATTGGCAATTATACAGAGACCGATGATACGGGGAATGATAAGTATTCTGGTTTTGACACTAGCGGAATTAGCAAAGACGTTGCCTGGCAAGGTGGAGGTGAATTCATCTTTCTGGAGTTAAAAAAATATAATCAGGCTTTCATGGATGAAATCGAAGATGCATCTACTCCAGACGACATAGAAACTGTATACAATCATATTTTAGAAAAGTCTTTTATTGATTACAGTATTGATCTAAAGCAATTAAATGGAAGTTTTGAGGAGTTTAAAGCTTTGCCAGTAGACGAGCAAAAGAAAATTCTTTGCAGTCTACTAGACAAGAATCAGCTATATGTTAATCTGTCTTCATTGGATGATCTGGAATTCGCTTGCACTGATGAAGAAAAAGCAATGAATAAAGATTTTTACGGTATTCAATATAAACTATGGCCTACTTATACGATATTTTTGATAGTCCTTGGTCACCTTCTAAGAACATCGAAATACCTCTTTTTATTGTAGGGAACCTGAAGAATAAAATGCGCCCCTATCAAGAAGAGGTAATGCGGAGGTTCATCTGCTTTGAGGAAAACGATTTTGATGGCAAACAGCAAAGGCCATATCATTTGCTGGTAAATATGGCAACAGGAAGCGGAAAAACCATGATGATGGCCGCAATGATGTTATACCTATATGCACATGGATACCGAACCTTTATTTTCTTCGTTAATTCTAATACTATTATAAGGAAAACTAAAGAGAACTTCCTTAACTCACAATCATCAAAATACGAATTTGCCCAATCAATCTCAATAGATGATCATCTAGTCAATATTAAAGAGATTAATAATATTGATGAAGCAGACGAAGAAAACATTAATATAAAGTTTGTGTCGATCCAAATGTTGACATCTGGACTACTCGTCAACATTAAAGAGAATGGATTGAGCTTTGAGGATTTCGACAACCGCAGAATTGTTTTTATTGGTGATGAGGCGCACCACAATAATGCTGAGGTCTGGGGGGATTTAGTTGAAAAGCTTCATGAGAAAGATCTAGATAATGTTCTTCTCGAGTTTACTGCGACCACAGATTATGAGGACCCTATTATTGCAAACAAATACAAGGATAAAGTTCTTTTCCGCTATGATTTACGACAGTTTCGAAAGGATAAGTATTCAAAAGAGATAATTTTGCTCCGTTCGGAATTTGATGAAAAATATAGGGTAATTCAAGCTATTGTTCTAAACTATTACAGACAAGCATTAGCCGCCAAGAATAATATTAATCTTAAACCTGTAATACTGTTCAAAGCAAAACGAACCATAATTGAATCCCAAAGAAACAAACAAAAGTTTCATTCACTAATCGAGAATCTAAGTGTAACAGATCTCGAATATGTAAAGAATGCGACGAATGTTCCGCTAATAAAAAAAGCATTCAATTTCTTTGAACTCAACAATATAAGCTTAACAGAAGTTGTTGAACGCCTTAAGTTTTGCTTTCGAGCTATCAATTGCTTAAGCGCAAATGACGATAAAGAAAAAGAAGCAAATCAATTATTGCTTAACTCCCTGGAGGATAGCGATAACCCTATAAGAGCTATTTTTGCTGTACAAAAGCTCAACGAAGGGTGGGATGTCCTAAATCTTTTTGATATTGTGAGGATGTATGAAGGACAGAATACCGGAGGCTCAAATAAACAATTAGGTACAACTACGATCTCGGAAGCTCAACTTATCGGAAGAGGTGCACGATACTTCCCTTTTCGTACAGAAGTTGGTGAAGACAAATATAGAAGAAAGTATGATGAATCAGACAATGAGTTAAAAGTCCTTGAAGAGTTAGTATATCACACAAAAGAAGATAATCGATACATCTCTGAACTTAAAAAGGCTCTTGTTGACAACGGAATGGCGGATGACGAGGATAAAGTCGTCAAAAAGTTAGAGCTGAAACCCGCTTTTAAAAACACTGAGTTTTATAAAACAGGGCGCGTTATATTCAATAAGAAAATCAAAAAGGATTATAGTCAAATTCATTCCTTCCAGGACTTGAGTGTCACTAAGACTAATATTAAATTTACTCTTTCTTCAGGAAGAGGAATATTAACAAAAGCCTTTGAAGACGGGGCAGAAACAAGCACTACAGGACTGTTATTGGAGAAAGATATAAAAATTCCTGAGATGCCGCAGAACGTTGTTAGATACGCCATCTCAAGCAACAAGTTTTTTCACTTCTCTGCAATACGTCATTACTTTCCCAATTTAAAATCCATTAGTGAACTGATAAACAGCGAGGATTATCTTGGAGGTTGCGAAATCACATTTAAAGGAGAAAAAGAGCGAATAAATAATCTGAATAATAACGATTATGTTGGCGCTATTAACGTTCTCCTTAACGAAATAGCAGACGAATTGAGACTCAATAACGTGGAATATGAAGGTTCAGATTATATCTACCGATTCTTCCATGAAGTTTTCACTGATAAAGAGCTTCACATTGATAGGAATAGTGAACGAGCAAATGGCCAAGAAGACTTAGTCAGCACTCTTCCGTGGTATGTTTACAATGCGAACTACGGAACTTCTGAAGAAAAGGATTTCGTCTCCATGTTTGCAAGGAAATATGACTTGATCAGTGCAAAGTATAATAACATTTACCTTGTTAGGAATGAACAGACGCTAAAAGTTTTTGATGCAAAAGGAAGAGCATTTGAACCCGATTTTATTCTATATTGCCGACCTTCCTCTTCTGAAGAAATCATTTATCAGATTTTCATTGAACCCAAAGGTGCCCACTTAATGGCAAAAGACAAGTGGAAAGAGGAATACCTAATAGAATTGCGTTCTAAATCTCAAGATAACATTATGGAGATTGAAACCAACAAATACATTATCACAGGTGTTCCTTTCTACAATAATAGAGTCGAAAACGAATTCGTAAAGTCTCTAAAGGAAGTTTTAGACATTTAATTAAGCGCATCTTTAACGAAAAGACTCAGCGGTCACCATTAATTTGGCGACCGCTGTTTGTACTATAGGGAAAGGATTACAAATCAAACCTCATAGATCACCACCTTTCCGTAAAACTCCAGTCCCAGCTCGTCAATCAGGGCCTCAACCTCGCTGGCTATTTCCGGAGAGATGTACTTCTGGATGTCCAGGAAGGTCCGGCTGTGGCGCTGGCCGTCGGAGCCACGGGGCCTCAACCGTTCGCGCAGCAGCCAGTCGGCGATGTCTATCTGGGTCTTGAAGTCTTTCGGGGTGGCATTACGCTGTAGGATGTCGACGATGATCAAGTTGAGGCCGCAAAGACGCTCACATCACCGCCCCATCCCCTTCACATACCGCACAATTCCCTCCACGTGCAAACTCACGATGGCATTGCGGCCCTCAACGGACTCCAGGAAGAGGCAGTCGTCTGAGTTGTCGTGGAAAAGATTCTCACTTAAGGCGGCCGCGCACTGGGAATACTTCAAGATATAGAAGTCGCTCTCCCAATCCGGGTCGCCATCGGAATAGTCCTTCCGGATCTTGTGGCCCGGAAGATACAGTTCAGCCGCATGGTACAGGCAATCGGCCAGGCGGTCGCCGGCGGTCTGTCCCCGGGAGGTGTAGCAGCTCCAGCCCCGGGCCGACATCCACTCCTTCCCGTTGCCGGAGGCGTTGGTATGGAGGGAAACTAGGCAGACATTCCTCTTCCCTAACCTGCCGCACCAGGTATTGACGCGGTTCACCCGCTCCTTGAGGGAGACGTCGTACTCCTCCGGGGTGAGCAGCTGGGCGTCAAAGCCCCGGTACCGGAGATGATGTACCACGGCAGCTGCGATTTCACGTGTGTACTTGTACTCCCGGAAAACGCCGTCCGGAGAGCATTTGCCCGGAGTATTGACTCCGTGGCCGTTATCGATAAGGATTTTCATTGGATGGTTTTTTCGTAGTTACCTTGTTTGATTCTTGTGATGAGACCCTGTTTGCACCAGCTGCTGATGTAGCGCTCGGCCGTAGCCCCGGGGATATGCAGGCGCGTGGCCATCTCCTTGAAGGACTGCGTGGTGAACAGGTTGGGAAGGGCGCTGTAGAACTGGTCCCGGCGGCGGGTGCCTTCTGCAGCAGGCTTGGTGAGGTCTGAGCTGGAGAGCTCCTGATAGACGCGGAGCGTGTGCCGGATGAGCACCTTGGCAATGGCCATGGCCGACTCGAAATCCTCATCCTCGCACAGGAGCGTGGCGCCCAGCTCGCCGGTATCATGGCAGCGAAGCGCAGTGAAGACCATGGCGATACGGAAGGTGATGAGTCCCAGGCGCCGGACACTGGCCACAATATCGTCCCCGAAAAGGCCGTAAAGCTGCGTCTGGGTGGCCCGGTAGTAATCATTGAACGCCTGCTGCTGGGCGTCTGTGAAGCGGAACTCCATCTCGGGCATTCCCTCCAGGTCCTGATACACGTGGGCGAAGGACCAGCCGATGTCGTCAAAGATTTCATCGAGCGTGGATCCGTCGATGCGGGCGAAAACGTCCAGCCACTCCAGCTTGAAGTTGATGTAGTAGAAGATGAAGCGGGAGAAAAGGCCGTTCTCCGCATCCGGAATGAGGGAAGCAATCTGCCTGGGCGTCCCGGAGAGCACCGTGGAAAGACGCGGCCGCAGCAGCTCTACAAACTCTTTATCTTTGCGGCGGGTATAGGAGATGGGCTCGTGATGGAAAGCCTTGCGGAAACCGTCTGAAAAGTCCCCATAATCCGAAGTGAAGACCTTGGCCAGCGTGTCCCCCTCCGTCTCGAACATGAGGGCGTTTCCACCGTTGTCGTTGAGGATCTGGTAGACGGAAGTAGCACTGCTGTTGGCCGGGATGATGAGCATCTTCAGGGGCGGTTCCTCCGGAGGCTCGGCAGCATAGTCCTTCTTCTTTTCGTGCTCGTAACGGGCTTTCTGGATGCGGTACTCGTCCATCTCGGCCTTATACATGTTGCGCAGCTGGTCGTGGATGGGCTGGACCAGGCGGCGGCAGAGCGACAGCCTGCCTTTGCCGGCGGATGCCGGTGCCGTGACAAAAAGGAAGAGGTTCGGGTACACCTGGCGGCCGCCGTACACGCCAAACACCTTGGGAAGGCAGCTGGAGAAGGCTACGATGGAGCCCAGGAGGAGAACATCGGCATCCTCATCGGAATTAGCCTGACGGGCCACCGCCTCCAGCAAATCCGGCAGATGGCCGTAGAGGTCCTGGGAAAAAGTGGGCATTTTCTCCGGGTTGGAAGTTTCCATCAAAACATCATTTCCATCATTTCCATCACTTGATGGAAGTTGATTTTCTGTCTTCGGAATTCGGATGCTGACGGAGATGCCGTTTTCCTTGGCCAGCTGGAAAAAACTCTTGGGCGTGATGCCGTGGCCACGGGCCTTGAGGCAGTTGTTGTATTGGGTATCGGCCTCCTGCTGACTGTAGCCGGGATAGAAACGGCTGAGCCGGTGGAAGTACGGCCGACCGCCTTCCCCAAGGGCCTCCACCAGGGCAAAGCCCAGACGGAGCCAGGCATCGTAGGTGGCTGTGATGTCCGTTCCGGTAACCTCTATACGGCGGGTGATCTCCTCTATCTGGCCTTCCAGGGAGGATGTCCAGTTGGAATTGGAGGGCGCCGCTTCCATGGGGCTTTTGGTGCGCTGGGGTTGAGGCTCGCAGAAGGCCTCCGGCAAGTCATCCTGCCAGTCTGCGGGGTTGAATTTCTGCTCTTGCATAGGCTTTAACAGATGTCTTCACTGATGTAAGCCCTGGGGTCCCAGGGAAGGAAACAGGCACGGCAGATGTCCTTTCCGGAAGGGTCCACAGGGATGTGATAGGTTTTGAACACGTAGTTGGCCACGGCGCGGAACCATTCGGCATGGCGACACTGTTCCAGGTCAATTTTGATAACCCATTTGAGTCCGTCGCCGGAAGGGCTGCGGAAAAGGAGCTGGGTGTGCAGCTGCGGGTCACTCTTGAGCGCCTGAAAGAAATCCTCCAACTTGGGGACGTGGTCGAAATCCAGACAGAGGAGGCCGCTGTGCTTGATGATTTTGTCCTCTTTGCGGGCGCTGAAAGTGCCGGAGAAGGTGCAGTAGTCGAAGCGACTGGCCTTGAAGGCCCGGGCCCGCTGCGGGTCCCGGATGCCGCGGAGGTCCAGGGTGCGGTCTTTTGCGTAGTGGCCGGTGATATAGTTCCAGGTATCCCTGAGGTTAATCTGTTTGTAAGGGATGGTGTTCCGGATGGGGGCCTTGAAAAAGGAAAAGTGCGGCTGCAGGACCAGCGGAGACTGGAAGAGGACGCCCTGCTGCTCTTCGTTGCCGAGGTGGAGGTGGAGCTCCTGGTTGAGGATTTCCAGCAGCTCTTCCCCGGTCTTTTTATAGAAGAAGGCGGCGAAGTCCAGGAAGGTGCCGTCCGGGATGTTGCCCGAGGCGTCATGATGGCGGGCGATGCGCTCAGGAAGCGGACCGTCCACCTCCCGCTTTTCTATCCAGACGTGGAGGCTCTGCCGGGAGTTGTCCCAGGGATTCTTGAGCCAGCCGCATTCTTCCCCGGAAACATACATCAGCGTTTCCCCGGGATAATAGGACCGAAGAATATGGGTGTACACGTTGGTTCCGTAATGGGTGTCACGGATGACGTTCTCTTTGATGAGATGACGGTCTGGGAAACTCATGGCTCAATATGCCTCCAGGCGCTTGCGGTTGACGTATTCTTCGGCAATGGACTCCGGGGCGTCTTCGCAGGGAGGACGTCCGGCAGCGTCCCATTCACGGATGGTGCCCTTCCGGAAGAAATTGCACTTGCCCTTTTTGAAATGAGGGATTTTCCGGCTGCTGCACCAGCCATAGACGGTCTGCCTGGCTGGATGTGGCTGGAGGAAAGCCATCAAATCCTCAACGGAAAGAATGTCGTCGTCATCGTCTGCAGGGCCGGACGGGACAGTGATTTGCGCTTTCAACTGCTCAACGGTGGAGATGAGCGCTCCCAGGACTTCGGGAACTTCTTCAAGGGGTATTCTTTTTCCTGACATAATGGTGGTATTTATGCCGGTGACCTTCTTTCCGGCGGCGCCTCATGGGAAAGAAAAAGCCAGCGACGGGTTATTCGCTGGCAAAAATATCGACCAAAAATGCTGACAGGGAGGGTTCCGGGGGCCCCTAAAGTACCCCCGAATTTATATTTTTCTATCGTTTTCTATTAACCGGCTGAGGCCTGGGAAGAGTTCCCGAATATAGGCCTGGACAATCTGGAGGTCTTTTTGGATGGCTTTGGATTCAAAATCAAACTTGAGATGGTCCTTAATGCTGTCCTGGTTCTTCCCGGTAAACCACTTGATAAAGCGGATCCAGGCGGCTTTATCTGAGTTGTGGAAATTGATTCCCAACGCATTGAACAGGTAATAGAAAACGAGAGATTGCTGCGAGGTGGTAGCCATGTCCTTCCTGGTGACCATGGGCCCGGAGAGGGCGGCGCCGGCAGCATTGACCGCTGCAGCGAGGCTCTCCTCCAGTTGGTGGCTGCGGGCTTCGGCCTTTTGGACATCGTTCCCGAGCTCCTGTGCAATGGTGGTGGTGATGACGTCCAGCACTACTTTGACGGATTCCGGATGGTTCCGGCAGAGCGTGGAGGCAACATCGAACAGGGCATCAACGGCTACGCCGGTCTCTTCCTTGTGACGATGGGGGCGGAAGTGACCGGCGTAGCCGTCGTAGGACGGGTCGGCTTGTATTCGCATGAGTTCATCCTGAAGCCTGGCATAGAAGAGTTCAAAGTGTACTTTGGAAAAGTGCGCGGCTTGAAGATGGGCAAGCAAGCGTTTTATCTTGTATTTGGAGAGACTTACGGACTCGCCGACAAAAAGGTATACGGCGGCCAGGATGACTGTGCGTTCCACAAATGACGGGATAAAAAAAAGGTATGAGGGCCCCGGAATGTCCGCGGGGTCGAGGTTCTTTCCTTCGTCATCGACGCACAGGTCATCCAGCATTGCGAATATCATCTTGGCAGACCGGCGGGCCCCGGTGATGTATTTCCCTACAGATTTGACGCAGTTGCACATGCTGATGATGGGGGCCTGCTCCTCCGTCAGATAAACCGTATTGTCTATTCCCACCACGTAAGCATGTGCCAGCGCATTGTAGAGCGCCTTATAGTAAGGGCCGCAAGAAATAACTTCTTCGGCCCTTGCAAAATACTTCGTGATAATCATAGTCAGTCGGTTTTAGGCTCTGATTCCGGGGTTGGCTCCAGGGTAATAGCGTTTGCCGCTTTGCGCTTGGAATCATCCACAAGTTTGGCGTAGATCTGAGTGGTCTGAACGTTTTTGTGCGTGAGCATGGCACTGACCGTATAGATGGGAACACCGAGGTTGGCCAGGATGGTGGCGTTGGTGTGCCGGAAACTATGGAAGGTGATATGCCGGTGAATTCCAGCCGCCTCCAGCCAGTCCGGAAGGGCGCGGCGAAGCTGCCATTCAGACATATCCTTGAAGACCGTGCCTTCGCCGGGCTCCCCAAGGAGCTTGTATGCTTCATCGCTGATGGGAAGGAGCAGTTCGGCCTTTGTCTTGATAGTGCGGATCCTGACGCAGTGGCCACCGTCCGGATGCAGCTGGACATTCTCCCAGGTGAGGGCCATGATATCACTGATACGGAGGCCGGTGAGGCAGCTGAAGAGCGAGGCTCTTTTGGCTGTTTCGTTCTTACAGGGAGTCTTGTAGAGGGTCCTGACTTCTTCAAGGGTAAGGAACTCCTTGTGGACTTCTACTGTTTCCATCTGCTCCAGGTACACGTTGAGGTTCTCAGGGAGAAGCTTATCTATGTGCGCCTGCTTGAGGACGGAACGGAAGCAACACCAATAGTCGGCCTGGGTATTCTGGGCAAGGACTTTGTCTCCGGCATTCTTGCTTTTGGACGTCTGGAGATAAGTCATGAATTTCTTGCAAAAGTCTACCGTCACTTCGCCGAAAGTGCATTTTCCGTGGCAGAAATCCTTGAAATGCAGGTAAGTCCGCTTGTAGCTGCCGGCGCGGGTCTGCGTCATCTTTTCAAAGTAGGCCAGGAAGTCCATCTTCTGACGTCCTTTATCAATGAACCCGTACTGCTCATTGATGATGGCGATTTCCCGGAGCGCCCTGATGGCCTCTGCCTGCTTTAATTTCTCGGCATTAGTTTTCCGCTCCAATGGAGTCTTGGGATTTTTTACCAAGTAGATTCCCAGATACTCTCTTCTGCTCATTTCCATTGTCCTCGGATTCCGGATGGCCGGATAGAAGTCCAGGTACAAGGTAATCTTCCCACTTGGTAATTCCCTTTTTCTGAGTGTTACTTTGGTTGTTGACATAGCTTGTTCTTGTTAATCATATCAAACATGTGGTCGATACCTTCTTTTTGGTAGAGGCGGAGTTTGTCCTTGAGCATGGTGGGGACATTCCAGCGGCGGGCGTAAGCCATGATGTCGTTTTTGCGGAAGTTGTACTTCTTCGCAATCTGGGTGAGCGTGTAGTAGCTGTCCAGCTCAGTTCCTTCAAGGCCGCGGGAACGGTCCCAGTCGAAACGAGATATGAGGATATTCTTTCCACGCCTGCGCTTGGGAATCTGGAGTTCCGAAACCAGGTCATAGACATATTGTTTGGAGAGGCCGAACTTCTCAACGATTTCATCTACGGTGTACCAGTCGTTGATGTCTTCGTGCAGGTTGGGAAGGATGATGGCCTCCAGTTCACTGAGCTTGTAATAGGCCTTCCCCTTGTAGGTGACGGACTGGATGTCCGTATCCTTCGTCCACCGGTAGAGATGCCCTCTGGTCATGCCAAAGGCTTCCAGCGCCTCCGGGACACTTACGTAACCTTCCTTCGGCTTTTGGATCTTGGGGAACGGTTGGTCTGACGGATCTGATTTCGCGGAGGCGGCCAGGAGGTCTGCCACCCGGATGCGCTTGGTCCGTGGGCCCAGTTCCACTACTTCGATTCCTTCCTCTTCTATCTTCTTATACAAGGTGGGCCGGGAGATGTCCAGGATCCGCGCAGCTTCCGTGAGCGAGACATACTCTTTCTTCGAGAGAGCATCCCTCCGCTGCTCTTTCACCGCTTCTGAATCTTCTGCAATACGGGCCAGTTTCAAGTTCTCTTTGACGGCCTTGGAACCGCACTGCTGAGAGCAGTATTTTGTCCAGGGAAAGCTTCCGATGAAGGTCTTACCGCAGTACTTGCAGACGAGCCGATATTCTTTGTAATTTGGCATTTCATTTGGCCGACTTCTCGGGAGCGGCTTCCCTTGGTTTGTCAAACGTTGTAAATGTATGTAAAGCCTGTCCGATACTTAGGATGGATTTGTACCACGATGAGCATCAATTGGCTAACTTGTACGTTTGTGGTACAAGTTTGGTACAAATATAAGCAAAACAAAGAAAAGAAACAATAAGAAACGATAAGAAAAAACGCGGTTAAAAGGCTATAATTAAGCGATTTTCTTATCAAGGGGGCCGGGGAGTTTTCTCTTATTTATGGGTGCTACGTTCTGCCACACGTTCTTGCACTTGTCGCAGCAGAACTTGCGGTCTGGCCGGCCGGAAACTATCTCATTACCGCATTGGATGCAACGCAGGCGGATTTTGAAGTATTTTATGGAGCTGGTCATGGGCACGGTTTTGGACAAAAATGAAAAAGTCTTCCGGAAAATCCAAGCATCGTAAAAAACATTTCTCAAATATTTGCTGTTTTGCTTCTACAACAAAAAACAGGAATAGAAAGAATCATTTTTACGGCCGTCGTTTTTTCTTGTCGGCGGCATGCAGAAACACACAAAAAGCATAAAAATCAGCAATTTCTGCACCTCCGCTCCCCTGCTCGCTCCCAAATCACACCGGACTGCATTTACTTTGCTTCCGAGCCCGGCGGCAGGCGCGCACCGACCACGGGCACATGTTCAACACTAAAGAATAAGAGAAATGGAATTTCTGAATCGGACCGAACTCTGCGGCATCGTGGGCCGCGCTGAAGTAAACACTTTTTCCAACAACAGCAGCGTATGCAATTTTTCCGTGGTGACGGAGTACAGCACCATCGACAAAGACCGCAACTCCATCATCGAGACCAACTGGTTCAATGTATCGGCCTGGGGCGGACGCATCCCCTTGGAGGAGCTATACAAAATCCAGAAAGGCGTCTGGATAAAGGTGGTGGGGCGCAACCGCACCCGCAAATACACCACCCAGAACGGTGAGGAGCGTACCACAACGGACATCATTGCCCATAGCGTGGAAATCCTTCCCCGGGAAGATGTGAAAATGCAACCCCAAAGAGATTATTAAACCCATGAAAACAGTTTCCAAACGCTTCCTGCTATCCGTTTTCCTGGTTCTGGCAAGTGCCTGTGCCCCTACCTCCCATATCCGGCAGTTGAGGGAGGGACAGGTGACGGCGCAGCTTTCGCTTACCCAGGAAAGAGAACTCCCCACCCTGGAGGCCGATATCGCCGTCCAGCGGGACACCCTGGTTATCCAGGACCCGGAGGGGCGTGAAGTCATCATCATGAAGGCCGTGAAAGACGAGAACGGCGAAATGGTGGCCCACGAAACACTGGACGCGGCCCGCGTCACCGCCCGCTTCCGCAATGTGGCGGAAAGGGGCGGCGCCGTAGACCTCCGCTTCCAGATTCTGGTTCCCGGGAAAATGCAGGACAGCGATTGGCAGCTGCGTTTCTATCCCGACTTGTTTGTCCTGGAAGACAGTATCCGCCTGGAGCCCGTCCTCATTACGGGAAGTGCCTACCGGAAAGCGCAGTTAAAGGGTTATCAGCAATATCAGCGCTTTCTGGATTCCATCTCTGCCGATTCCCTGCGCTTTGTCAACCGACGGCAGCTGGAGAATTTCCTCCGAAGGAACATCCCCGCCATTTACAGCTTCAGGACCGACAGCAGCGAAGTGTCGGACGAGGCCTTTTCATCGGCCTTCGGCATTACGGAGCAGCAGGCCCTGGAGCACTATACCAATCAATTCCGTGTACGCATAAACCGAAGAAAGATTGAGCGCAAAGGCGAAGTATTCCGGCAGTACGTCAAATCCCCCATTCTCTCGGAGGGACTCAGGTTAGACACGGTGATTCAGCATATCGGCGGAGACATTGCCTACGAATATGTTCAGACCATCCGGGTCCGGCCCAAGCTGCGGAAAGCGTCCGTGGTGCTGGGCGGAGAGATTTTCCAGGACGGGCAGGTCATTTACCGGATTCCCCCTACAGACCCCCTCACCTTCTACATCAGCTCCCTGAGCAACCTGGCCGATGAGCGCATCCGCTACAAAACCCGCGTCATTTCCCGAAGCGTCCAGGCCAATACGGTCTGTTATATCGAGTTCGAACAGGGGCAGGCCGCCATCCGGGAAAGCCTGGGGAACAACCCCTCCGAGATGAGCCGCATCAAGCAGAATCTGCTGAGCCTGGTGGAAGACAAGGAGTTTGACCTGGATTCCATCGTTATCACGGCCTCCTGCTCGCCGGAGGGCACTTTTTCCAGCAATGAAAAGCTTTCCATCCAACGCTCGAAGGCGGTTTCCGACTACTACCAGGCCTTCCTGAAACGGCGGGAAGACTCTCTTCTCAGAAGCCGCGGCGTCATGCTGTCCATGGACGACAGTTACAGGGCCGAAAAGAAAGCGCCCATCCGCTTTATCCCCCGCTACGATGCGGAGAACTGGGGCATGCTGGATGCCCTGGTAGAGAAGGACACCCTCCTGAAGGCGGCCGACAAACAGCGGTACCGGGAATTATCGGCCCTGGGCAGTCCCGACGAAAGGGAAAGGGGCTTGCAGCAGCTGGGGAGCTACCGCTATCTGCGGGAGAACCTGTATCCCCGTCTGCGCACCGTCCGCTTCGACTTCCATCTGCACCGGAAAGGGATGGTCAAGGACACCGTTCACACAACGGAAGTTGACAGCGTTTACCTGTGGGGCGTGCAGGCCCTCAAGGACCGGGAATACGAAAAAGCGCTTTCCTACCTGAAAGACTACTGGGATTACAATACCGCCATCGCCTATGTCTCCTTGGACTACAATGCATCGGCCATGGCCATCCTGGAACAGATGGAACGCACCCCGCAGGTAAACTACATGCTGGCCCTCCTCTATGCCCGGAAAGAAGACCCGCAGAATGCCGTCCAATGTTATCTGAATGCCTGTCATGAAGACCGCTCCTACATTTTCCGGGGCAACCTGGACCCGGAAATCAATGCACTCATCCAACGCTATAATTTGAATGCAGAAAAACCGTAATTATACTTAATAAAATTCTAAAATCATGAAAAAGAATCATTTACCCATTCTGTGCCTGACGGCCGCCATCTCTTTGCTTTTCAGCTGCAACAAGAACCCCCAGCCCGAAGTAAACGCCGAGCCGGAGACCGGCACGATGCTCGTGAACATTGCTCCCGTCAACGGTGACGAGACCAAGGCGGACAAGGCCACCCTCGAAGGCATTCAGTCCACTATCCGCTCCATCCAGGTGTTTGTGTTCTCCGCCGAGACCAACCAGAGCCTCGGCCTGGTTGCCGACCACATTGAGACCTCCAAGTTCATCTCCGGCAATGCCATCAGCAACACCACCTCCGGCACCACCCAGGGCAATGCCATCGCCATCACGACTTATCTTGGCAAAAAGAAGGTCATCGCCCTGGTGAACGCTCCCCGCCAGGAGGGCATCACCACCATCACCGAACTGCTCGGCCGCGTGTCCAATCTCAGCGAGAACTACGTCACGGCGACCAGTGTCGGCACTCCCGCCATTTCTCGCCAGGGCATGGTGATGGCCGGCGCTTACGGCTATGAATACGAAGTAAATCCCGCCGAAAGCGTCGGAAACGGCATTAACATCACTCCCGACGTCCTGGATATCGTCAACAAGTTTGACAGCAAGCGCGATGAGACCCTCTATTCCATAACCATTCCCGTCTACCGTCTCGGCGCCCGAATCGAAGTGGGAACCGTGACTGTGAATTTCGATGATACCGACCTGAAAGGTGCCACCCTTACCATCAAGGACATCAAACTGAAGAACGTCATGACCGTGGTTACCTTCGGCGGCGGCAACTCCACCAAGACCGGCGATGCAGCGAACTGGGACATGAAGCTGGCAACGACCGGCACACTTGCTGGAACGTATCGCGCAGGCGTAGCTGACAAGCTACAGGATACCGAACTTTCCATCCCGTGCGCCGGGAGCGGTGCAAGCACAGCCTTGAACAAGAGCTACATTGTCTACCCTAATCCCTGTGAGGATCCCACTGGTCTGCAGACGGCTAATGGTTCGAATACTAAATCTTGGCTGAATAGCGGGCGTCGCACCCGCCTGGTCATCCATGGGCAGCTCACCGGCGGCGGCCGCGCAACCCCTGAGGACACCTACTATGTCTTCTCTATCGCCGACCCTGCCAACATCAAACCCAGTGCCGATCAAGCCGCACCCAACGATGTCACTTTCAGCCAAATCGTAGGTAACCGCCGTTACGTCATCGACAACATCAATATCACGATGAAAGGCAAGCCCAACGACGACGATGACATGATGCCCGCTACGGGCCGCGTGAGCGCCACTGTCGAAGTGAAGGACTGGTCTGGTCAGACCCTGATGTCCTACGAGTTCTAGTTCCCGCCGGGACGGTCCGACCACCTTCTTCCGGACCGTCCTTCATGGGGAGCGCATCAGGGCTCGTGCGGGTTCGAATCCCGCGCTCCCCGCCAAGAAAAAACGATAAAAGACCGATCCATGCGACACTTATTTAAGAGATACACCCGGGGCGTCCTCCCCTTTCTCCTGCTTGCCACGGCCCCGCTGACAGTCCTGTCATCGTGCACGCGGCTCGTCTTCGAGGACCGCTCCGACTGCCCGGCGTTCCTGCTCTTCGATATCACGAACAGCGACGTGTTCGATGTGTCAGATTACGCCCACATCATCGCCTACAAATACCCGGAGGGAAGTCTTCTGGCCGTCGACACTACAACAGTAAGGGCTGCCCGTGACAAGGAGTTCTACTTGCGGGTCAAGCGCTCGGACTCGGCCCGGGGCTACGGGGTGCTGCGCTTTACCGGGGCACATAACGAAGGGTCGCTGTGGACCGTCCCCGAGGGCGAGGAGTTTCCGCCCCTATGGCGTTTCGACTATGACTCTCCGGCATCCACGGAATCATACCTCATTCGAGTCGAAGCCGTCAAGGACCACTCGGTCATCGACATCCATTTCCTGGACGCAGATCGCTATGAGGACACCGGCGGCGAGTTTCCCTACTACATCGTCATCCGCTCCAACACCTGCGGGCTTGACGGCATGGACGGGAGTCCCGTCAAGGGTCCGTTCCTCTTCGAGCCTCGCGAGTACGCCTGCGGACGCTACCGCTTCACGGTGCCCCGCCAGTTCGACCGGTCCCTGCACATGGAGGTGTGGGGACGGGACGGCTTCAACGAGGAAGGGAATAGGGTGACCGATCTCAACCTGTGGAACCTCTTGCGGGAGAACGACGACTTCTCCTGGGAGGCCAAGAACCTCGCCGACGTCAACATCGAGCTCAGCCTGGCAGAGAACAGGTTCATCATCACCGTCGTCGACTGGTCCGGCGAGACCCACTCGGTCTATTACAACTAAACTAACAAAAGAGATTGAGCCTAATATGAGAACAGTATTGAACCATACCATCCTGTCCGCCGCCTGCCTCCTGACGGCGCTTGCCGCCGCAACCGTCTCGTGCCGGCAGGAGGAGCTGCCCGCCACTACGGAAAGCAAGGGCGTAGCCGCCGCTTCCGACGAGGCGCTCGTGTCGATTCGCGTCGGCGCCCCGGTTGATGCCGAGACCAAGTCGGTCATCTCCGGAACCAATTTCGAGTCGGGCATACGCTCGCTCCTTGTCCTTTTTGTCGGAGAGGACGGCTCCTGGAAGAAGAGTTATTCTTCCGCATCGTCGGGATATCTGACCACGGGACAGGGGCAGGTCATGAGCCTGGAACCCGTCTCACTGAAATCCCAGGCGCAGCGATATGACATTTACGCATTTGCCAACATGGGCGACGTCACCGCTTCCATCCCGCTTGACGGAGCGGGGAAGCTCAATCCCGCAGCCTATGTTCATCCGCTCCCGGCCTCCTACGCAGACCTGGCGGCAAGCGGTATGCCGATGTGCGTGAGTACGTCCATCGCAGCATCCGCCTTGCAGCCTTACCGCGTGGCCGGGACCTATCCGCTTACCCTCACCCTCCGCCGCCTGCTGTCGAAGGTGAACATCACTGTGAACAAGTCAGGGATGCTCACCGGCGCCTCCGACGGCTCCGCCCTTGCCGGCGGCAGCCTCAAGCTGCGGCAGGTCTCCAAGGTGCTGCGTCCCTTCGCCGCAGAGGCCGACAGGCGGGCACAATCCACCTCCGAGATGTATTCGTCCGATACGGACTGGCATAATTTCACGGGCGGAAGCGGCACGGGCGTCATCGATTCCGGCGTGACGCTGTATATCCCGGAGAACCGCCAGGGCACGGGCTCCGGCACGACGCAGGCGGGAAAGACGCCCGCATCGGGCCGCGAGGCTCTTGCAACCTACCTGGAATACACCGCCACCAAGAACGGCAGCTCCGACGGCGTGTCCGGCAATCTTACCTACAAGGCCTACCTGGGCGAGAACGAGTTGAGCGATTTCAACGTCATCGGAGACAAGGTGTACACGGCCACCCTGTCTCTCTCGTGGGGCGGCATGTGGGAGGGCTCCTGGCGTGTGAGCCAGGGAGACTGGGCCGACACCCGCGCCCTGGTGATTTCCGCGGCGGCGGGCTCCGCCACGGCCATGACCTCCGCCAACACCAAGGCCGGCTCGCAGAAGGTGCGGAAAGCCTCGCCCACCGCCTTCTATATGAACTTCTTCCCGGGCGGCACGTCCGGATCGGTGGCCCACGGCCGCAAGGACATGGACTCCTGGCCCTACGGCTGGGTGGCCTATGTGGACGGCAGCTCCGTCAATATGAGCGGCACCTCCGGCACCATTAAGAACGCCAGCAACCAGAGTTTCATCTCCTGGAGCTATGACAGCGACACGGACTGCCTGTCCATGCAGGCCATAGCGGGAGCGCCGGCCAACAGCGATATCCATACCCTCCAGTTCAAGACCGTGGACGGCCGGAAAAAGTCCAATGTGGTGTACTTCACCGCCTCCATCCCCTTCGAGTATCAGTGGAAGGCTGATGCCACCCCCAACCACGTAGCCCAGCGGGGCATCCTGAAGGCGATTGACCCCGACACGGGAAATCCGTCTTCCGAGGCGATTATCAAACTGAAGGATGCGAACTCCTCGCAGGTCCGCTTGACCGACAATGGGGACGGCACGGCTGTGGTGGAGCTCATCGACGGGTTCAGCTCCATTGAGAACGCCATCCGCATCGCCGACTCCGACGACGACCGCGAGTGCCTCGTCCCCCTGGAGGGGCGGGTGCCGTGGTTCGAGACCGGGACCATCACCCCGACGGTCACCTTCGTGGACGACCGCTCCAGCATCCGCTTCACCTACCTCGCGGCAGCTGCAGACGGCACCAAGACTGCCACGCCCCTGAAGGTGATTGACAACAGGAACAACGCTACGGCCGTAGCCGCCGGGGAGAACCTGGACCTGGGGCTTGTGAACGAGCTCATCGCCCCGGTGATGGGCGGAGGCAGCTCCAGCAGCCTGCTGGGCTACGAGTACTCGCCGGACAGTGAGGGCAACCTCAATATCCGCGTTCATATCCATACTTACGAGGGCGTGAACGCCCTTATCGGAAGCAATACGAACAGGACCTTCACCGTGGGGAAGACCCGCCTCGCGATGCCTTCGGTGACCGGCGGCCACAGTCAGCCGGCCGACATGCAGGACTTCAAGGCCTACAACCCCTGGCGACTCATCACAGGGGTGACCCAGGGCGGGGTGATGGAGGACTATACCCTTTACAACGAGCCCGCCCGCGACGGCACCAAGATGGCCGTGGGCTGGAGCGCCACCCCGCTCAACAAGCCGTCCCAGCCGGCGCCCAACGAGTGGACCACCGACATCGGAAACGTCATCGTCAACGACGGCCGCAACATCGCATACGATGCCTCCTTCCAGGACGGCGCGGGTTACCTCGGGAGCGACGTGTGTTCGCACGTGGGGGCCGGTCCCGCCGCGGTGGAGCCGGACTTCACACCCTCCGCCTCCACCTACTATACTGTCCGGCTGCGTGTCTCCGACCTGAGCAACTATGACTGGAAGACCATCGGGGACTACCTCTGGTACGACCAGGGGCACTACCTGACCGGCGTCTGGGTCAGCCCCACGGCGACGGAAGCGCAGCGAAAGCAGACGGTGGACGACGCCTTCGCGGACGGTCCGATCTTCCTCACCGGCTGGCACAACACGGCAGACGCCGCCTGGGCGCACGTGACGCTCCCCTCCGGAGTGACAAGGAGCACCCCTTCCGCCATCGACGGGGCGGTCTTCGAGACCTATACGCGCACGGTGACCATCTCCTCCACCTGGAGGCTGCGCTACACCATGAAAGACATGACGGAAAGCCAGGTCAAGACCCACAACGCTGGCAAGATTGACGTGGTGCTCAGGATCATCAACCCCTTCAACGACGAGTCCCCGTCCCTTGACAAGAAGGTGTCCGAGGCCTATGTGAAGCTGCACCTATATGTGTGGCCCGCTCCGTACGAGGTGTCAACGTCACCGCATCCCTGGTGTTCGCTCACGGGGCACGGTTGGGCCTACAGCGTCTTCCCGTACTGCTATACGGGCGGCAAGAGGGTGCCGGGACTGGACGGCAGGGGGTTCTGGAGCAAGGAGATTCTTCTTCCAGCAACGAATAGTTACAACGTAACCTTCCTGGTAGGAGGTGGGGCATCCATCGGGTCCATCACCCGGGACGATGACCAGAGCGATGGTGTGCAGTCCATCTACGGCTCCGCCACGTACCAGTTCCGCGACAACAGCATCTTCAGTGACGACGACAGCAATGCCCGGAAGATGAGTAAGCTCATGGACTTCATGAGCAGCAACCACATGTCCGGCTCGCCTTTCACGCTGCGGCCGGCGTCCAGTGACGTGGTCCGTGACGAGCTGCGACGTAGCGAGTATGCTTCTGGCGGTGGCTGGACATACGTTTATGACAAAAATGTCACTTACCAGAGCCTCAACTCCGTCCTTGGCAGCGCCACCTTCCACCGCGCCAACGAATACACCCTCTACTACGACCCGACGGGGAATGAGCGTGTGTATACGTATCGAGAAGGGAGTCATCTTGAGACCACCGACAAGCTCTTTGTGATTCATATCTGCGGCAACAACGTAGGTATGGCAGAAAACCATTACTTCCACCCCAACTGGTTCTAAAAAAGGGGAGCCTTTCCCCTTTCACCGATACAAACGCTCTTTGACAAGTCTGAAACAAACCATATAAGCCCTTTTTCATGTACGCAAAAAAGGGGGCGGCCAGCCTGGCCACCCCCTTGCGTCATGAACATTTACCTTCTCCAATTTAATGTTCTGTTGCCTTTATTTGGGTTCCCCGCTATCGTTATAGAAAAGATACAGATACTTGGTCCTGTTGCCGCTCACCGGAACGGACAGACAGGCCACATAAGTAGGCGCGCCTAACTGATATATCCATATCTCCCGTCCGATGTAATCACTCACATCGGCATTGATGCCGGTCACATTGGGCCAGTTATCATACTCCCCAGGCTGGATGATACCTTCGGCGACAAGAGACTCCGTCTTATGTCTGTAAAAGTCCCATTCGCTTTCAAAGGCGGTCAGGGTGCGGAACGATGCATTCTCCGGCTCCAGGCCTTCGAAGCGCATCAGGGCACCGGTCTTGGGGTCAGTAATAAACGTCTCCTTCTCGTAATCGTAGATATTGGGCTTCTTATACTGCGTCCACGTAAAATCCGTCTTCCCGGAGCGCTTGATGTCCTCGTTGGCACCGTCACCCTGCTTGCACACAAGCGGCGGCCGGGACCACGATACGTTCTTCACAATAAGGGTCTCACCCTCGCATTCGACATAGTTGCCGTCCTTGTCCCAGTACTCGGAGCCGTAGTTGAAGCGGAGCCCCTCGACGTCCACGAACTCCAGTCCCTTCACATTGAAGGCCTGGGCGATCTCACCGGAGCCGGTGCCGTTCCACACGCGGATGGTCACAAGGCTCACCTTGGCGTTATCGCCGGAGCCGCCTTTATAGACAAGCCGGTAGGAAGAAGAGCCGGTGCCCGTCTTCTCCACGGCCACCACGGTGGGGTCGGAGGAGGAGACGTTCACCTCCACCCCGCCCGTAGAGAGGGTGACGGTGTTGTAGGCGGTCACGCAGAGCTCCTGGATGGTCTCCTTGGGGTTCACGGTCTTCCCGCCCGAGACAGACCAATCGAAGGTGGCCTTTCCACGCTGTTCGGTGATGGAGATGCTGAATGTCTTCCCGGGCAGGTCCTGCACTGCGGGATTCTCGTCCTTCTTACAGGACACCACAGCAGCGCCCATGAGCGTCATGAGGGCTGCAAGATGGAGAAAGTTAAAGTGTTTCATGATTCTTTAGGGTTTAATTGTTAAACTTGAAGTAAAGATAACAATTATATATGAAGCTTCAAACATACAGAAACGTATTAAGACCATGTTAAAAAAACTCAAAATTCTCGCCCATGCGGCCGGCATGCTCATGTCGGCCTGCTTTGCCGTGTCCTGTACCCAAGAAGCGGTGGACCCGGCCCTTTTTTCCGTATCCGTCAAAGTCATAGACGGCGTAATGGAGGCCGACGGAACCCTTGTTTCCCTTCCGAAACTCCGTGTCCGCGTAACTCATCCGGAGGGCTTGGGAGGACTGCTGCAAGTAGTCGCTTCCATCCCGGACAACCAGCCTGTCTTCGGCTATGTCAATGAAGGAGAAACGGGCATTATAGAACTGGATTTCGAGGCTTTCGTGGAAGACGGAGAACGCAGGGCCGATGCTACCGTCCGCGTCATCTACGGCTTCGATGGTTCCGGAGGAGGCCCTATAGAGCTCCACAATGGCGTTTATCCGCTCCAGTTCAAGAAAGAATAGGCTACTCGTCCGGCAGAACCCGGCGGGCACCGATGTACCGCATCTGGTAGTAAGGGTGAGTGGAAACGTCTTCTGCAACACCTTTGGAAACAGACGCATGGATGAAGTTGAAACTCCCCTTTTCATAATTTACGGACACCACGATTCCCACATGGCCGATGTTCCTCACACTCCCCCGTTTTCCAAAGAAAACCAGGTCTCCCTTCTGAAGGTCGGAGAAAGATTCCACCTCCCGGCCCTCCGAAATCTGGGCCCCGGTAAAGGGCGTCAGCTTGTAGCCGAAATGCCCGAAAACATAAGTAGTGAAGTGCGAACAGTCGAACTGCCGGGGTCCGGCCGCCCCCAACTTGTAAGGGACGCCCAGAAATTCTCTGGCATACGCAATCACCTGATCTGAAAGCGCCTGCGCCGAAACCTTCTTTTCATTCCCCCTCACAGGGGTCTCTGAGGGCGTTCCTTGCGGGGCCGAAGGCTTCTTTTCATCGGCCTTTTCCGCCTCCTTTTTCCCTTCGGAAGAAACGGGATAGGTCTTTAGCTCCTGGGTGTCGATGGGCGTGGCCCGCCGCACCGAGGCGCAGGAACAAAAGGCCAGCAAGACCGCAAGGGATATGAGATTCTTTCTCACGTTTGCAAAGATACAGAAAATATTTGTATCTTTGCAGCAACGTTCAATGGGGGTGTTTTGGTTTTGACAGCGTGAGCGTTGGACGGTAAGCATGCCGGGCGTGGGAGCCTTGCCCGTAAATCTCAGACTCCGAAAAATCAGTTGCCAACAACAACTATGCACTCGCTGCTTAATTTGCCAAGCAAATTAACTTAATCCGCGACGCCAAGGCTGCGCCGCCGACGAGTATCCCTCGGAACTTCCGCCTGGTAAGGTCCGACAAAGGGGTATCATCCCAACCAGGACGCTCCGGTGGACGCCTCTAAAGCCGGCTAAGACTCAAAGGCTAAGGAAGAGTTTGCCTGCCTTTCGGCTGGCTCTTCCCTACAACCAAAGGAAGGATAAGCATGTAGAAAGCCGCCTGGCGGCACGTTTGGACAGCGGTTCGAGTCCGCTCACCTCCACAAAAAAAAAGAGCCTTAACGGCTCTTTTTTATGTATTTGAGAATGAGGTTCACGGCATCTTCTTCCGTGAGGTCGTCCACATTCAGGACCATGTCGTAGTTGCGGAGGTCGTAGCGGCTGCGGCCGGTGTAGCGCTGGATGTAGTTCTCTCTCATCCTGTCTACACGTTCAATTACCTCGATAGCATCCTCGCGGGAGAGTTCCTGCTTCTGCATCACACGCTCGATACGGTGTTCCTTGGAGGCGGTAATGAAGATGTCCACTTTGTTGGGGTAATCCTTCAGGACAAAGAAAGCGGAACGGCCGGCGATGACGCAGGAGCCTTCCTCGGCAATGCCCTTGATAATCTCCACCTCGGCCTCATGGACGTCGTCCGTCGTTACGTCCGGACGGAATTCCCGGATGTAAGGGCTGTCCGGCTCAATGAACATATCCACATTGGGAGCGGGAGCCACCAACTGGAAGAAATCGTTAATCCAGTTCTTCTTCTCTCCCTTGAGCCTTTCAATACCGCTTACGGTCAGATGAAACTTCTCCTGGAGGCCCTTGATAAGCTGTTTGTCGCTGTAATGGACGCCCAACTGGGCAGCCAGTTTCCGGCCGATGGTACGTCCGCCGCTGCCCAGTTCACGGCTGATGGTGATGATAAAATTTTTCTGAGTATCCATTGCTTACTGAATTTCAAAGAGGTTAAGGAAACCGGTCATCATGAAGACCTGGCGGATGTCATTGTTGATATCCTTCACAATCACCTTGCCACCCTTGGAGGCAGCGGCCTTGCGGATGGTGAGGAAGATTCGGAGTCCGGAGCTGGAGATGTACTCCATGTCCTTGCAGTCCAGCACGATAGTGCCTGTAGGGTCCTCCAGGATGGGCTCTACGCTTTTGGAAACTTCCTGGGATGCGGGGGTGTCCAGACGGCCCACAAAACGGGCGGTGGTTACATTGTTTTCTTTTACAATAAATACTTCCATATCGTTTTAAATTTTTTTGGTCATGTGTAAAATGTTCTTGCCGTTCTCGCGTTTATAGGTAACGCTGTCCATAATCTGCCTTACCAGGTAGATGCCCAGACCGCCTATCTGGCGTTCTTCCACCCCCAGGGTAATATCCGCTTCGGGGGCGGCCGTCGGGTCAAAGGGCTTTCCGCTGTCACTGAGGATAAACTCAAGGCTGTCATCCTTCAGGACAGCCTCGATATCCACCAGCCCGTCCGTCCCTTCCGGATACGCATACAGAATCACGTTGGTAACGGCTTCCTCCAACGCCAGGTTCAAGCTCATGGTCAGGGCCTGCGAAATGTTCTTCTCTTCGGCAATGGTTTCCAAAAAGCTTGCCAGCTGGGGAATCTGCTGGATTTCGTTGTGTAATATCAAATGTTTTTCCATAACATCCGAAGCTTGTTTTTCATTCAAGTAATGGATAAAGAGCATGGTTATGTCATCGCTCTGCGGGGCTTCTCCCACAAAGGAACGGACGGCGGCCAGCATGGCATCCAGGTGCTCCTGGGCACGGCGCCTTTCATGAAGGACGGTCTGCATCCGGGCCATGCCGAACTGCTCATGTTCCAGGTTCTCGGCCTCCGAAACGCCGTCGGTATAGAGGTAAAGGGCATCGTCGTAGTGGAGTCGCAGCTGCTGCTCTTCGAATACCATGCCAAGCTCCACGCCCAGCGGAATGTTCGGAACCACCGGCAGCATCTCCACCTGGTTTGTAAACACCAGCGGCGGATTGTGACCGGCGTTGCAATAGCGCAAAACCCCGTTTTCCATATCAAGCACGCCGCAGAAGAACGTGACGAACATCTCGTTCTCCGTCATGTCGAACATACCGCGGTTAATGCCCTCCACAATCACTTTGGGGCTGTCTTCCAGGGCCGATATATTCCGGAACAGGCTGCGGGTGACCGCCATCACCAGAGAGGCGGGGACCCCCTTGCCGGACACGTCTCCGATACAGAAGAACAGCTTGCCGTCCCTCATGTAGAAATCATAAAGATCTCCCCCTACCTGCCTGGCCGGCACAATGGTGGCCGATATGTCCAAATCTGTACGCTCCGGGAAAGAGAAGTTCTTGGGAATCATGGACATCTGGATGTCCCGTCCAATCTGGAGCTCGCTTTCCATGTGCTCCTCGATATCCTTGGCCTTCTGGTAATCTATCCAGCTTCTGGCCATGGCCCGCAGGATGAAAAACAGCATCAGCAGGCCCAGAATCTGCAGGAAGGCACCCATGAGTCCCAGCTGCCGCACGTCCCAGTATATCTCCTTCTCCGGGAATACCACGGCCATGGACCAGCCCGTGCGCTCGATGGGCGAATAATAGACATGATAGGTGTCACGGCGGCCCTTGATGGCCACCTCGCCCGTCTTGTTTCCCATCAGCCCTTCCTCCAGCTCCAGATAGTGCTTCCGGTCCTGGAAAAGGCTATCCAGGTCGTCCAGATGCTTTTTCATGGAGATGCTGTCCGAAGGGGCCACCATCAGCAGGCCATCGCGGCTTACCAGGATACTGAAAGAGTCGTCGTATGAGTCTATCTTGCCCACATGCTCGGACAGCCAGTCCAGGGAAATATCGGCCGTGATGACGGCTGCATTCACTCCGTCCTCGTCTTTCACGGGCATGGAGTAGGTGGTCATCATGATATTGCCGCCCCCTTCATCCAGATACGGCTCGCTCCAGTAACCGTTCTCATTCTCCAGGGCCTGGGTAAACCACGGGTGGGCGGGATAATCGTACTGCGGCGTAGCCAGCGAGGTAATCTCCACCTTGTCCCCGTTCTGATGCGCGTAGGGAGCCCAAAGCGGGAACTTCTTGCTGTGGCCGGGGACCAGGGCTATCGTGGAGCCGGAAATGGCCTTGTTGTTCTCTACAATCCGGGCCGATACGCTGCCCAGGCTGTCCGGATACTCCAGGCACCAGCGGGCAATCCACATATTGTCGCGGACGGCCTGTTCGGCCTGTTCCACCACATCCAGAATGGCAAAACGGCTGGTGGTCAGGATGTGCTCCGCCGTCTTGCGGGCAGCCTGCTTGGAGGTATTGTACAGTTCCCGGAACTGGAGGATGGAGGTAGCCTCCAGAATGGCGGCCGCCACAAACACCAGAAAAATCCGGAACCATTTTCTCTTATCCACCTCCATATTCTAATCCTCCGTATCTCCCATTAAAATAAGCAGGTGGTCTTCCGGCTCCAGCTTAAGCGAGCCGTGCGGCACAATGAATTTCTCCCGGCGCTTGACCATAATTACGCGGATACCGTGCGGCAGGTGCAAATCCCGCAGCGTCTCCCCCCTCTGAAGGTCTTCCGGGGCCACGATATGGTCTCTCATCATGCCCATCTCTTCCGGAAGGTCCAGGCCGAAGGTTTCCACCTGGGGGTCCTCGTCGATGCTCAGATTGAGCCATCTGGCCACCAGCGGAAGCGTCATGCCCTGGGTAAGGAGAGACAGGAGCGTGATGACCAACACGATATTGAAAATAATATCGGAACCGCCCACCTCGTGCACAACGGTATACAGGGCGAAGAGGATGGGGCCGGCCCCTTTGATGCCCACCCACGAAGTAAAGAGCTTGGCCCTCACGGGAAGCTTGCGGAAGCCGATCAGAGAAATGAATACGGCAGCCGGACGGGCCACCAGCATCATGAAAAGGCCGATAAGGAGGGCCGGAACCAGCACCTTGGGCATCTGGGAAGGATGGGCCAGCAGACCCAGCATCAGCACCATCAGGAGCTGGGAAAGCCAGGAAATCCCGTCAAAGAATTTAAGCACTTCCTTCTTTTGGGGAAGCGTAGGGGAATTGCCTATCATGATGGCCGACACATACAGGGCCAGCAGGCCGTTGCCGCCCACTAAGGAGGCGATACCGTTGGAGAAGAAGGCCAGGCTCAGAATCAGGATGCTCACCAGCGGGCTGGAATTGAGGTTTATCCTGCCCAGCACCCATTTGGAGAAGCGGCCCACCAGGTAGCCCACTACGAGGCCTATGGCCACCTGATAAACCAGCACCAGGGCAACCATAAATGCGGTGGCTCCGGCCATTTGTCCCCCCGCCTCCACTTCCAGCCCGCCGTTGACCAGTTTCACCAGGATGATGGTGCACACATAGGCCATAGGGTCATTGCTGCCGGATTCCAACTCCAGCATGGGGCCCAGGTTTTCCCGGAGCTGTAAACGCTTGCTCCTGAGGATGTTGAACACGGAAGTGGAATCCGTAGAGGCCAGGACGGCGGCTACCAGCAGGGCTCCCAGCAGGGTGGTTCCCTCCGGGCCGATGGTTTTTCCGGCAACCAGATAGATAAACGCACCTGTGAGGCCGATGGTGATAAGCACACCCACGGTAGAAAGCAGGATTCCCTGCCTGAGCACAGGACGGGTTTCATGCATTTCCGTCTCCAGGCCGCCCGTGAGCAGGATTACCGTCATGCCCAGGTGGCACATGAACTCGGCCAGGTGCAGATTGTCGAACTTGAGGCCGATTCCGTCTTGCCCGGCCAGCATGCCCACCAGCAGGAACACCAGCATGGAAGGGACGCCGAAGCGGGTTCCGATCTTGTTGGACAGCACCGCCACAAAGACCAGAATGGAAAGGAGCAACATCAAGTTGCCAGCGTCAAGTCCTATCGTAAACATCTTTAATCCAAAATAGAAGCGAGAGCCACGCGCATGGTGGGCATGGGACACCCCATATCCCGTTCAACAATCAGGGTCTTGAGACCGGCGTAAGGCTGAATCAGTTCCTCGGCCTCCTGAACCGTGGTGCCTTCGCCGAAGTAGGCGGGAACAAAACACTTCCAGAACTGGATGGCCAGGGACTTGGGCATGTGGAAAGTCTCCTTGATAAACTTTGCCGGGCTCAAGTAGGAGCAGAGGTACACCATGCCCACATCGAACAGGTGGTTGCCGTAGCAGAAATCTCCCAGGTCTATGAAATAACGCTTGTCACCGGCAAAGATGGCGTTGCTGAACTGGAGGTCTCCGTGGATGGCCGTATCCTCGTCCGGGACGTCGGCGATGAACTTTCCCAGTTTGTCTTTCTGCGCGGAAGTGAAAAAGGGACTTTCCTCCAGAAGCCTGTAATAACGGTCTTTCACATTCTCGAACTGGGTGGTATCCACATGGACGGCATGAAGGTCCAGGCACATCCGGGCGAACTCATGGGCATACTGGTCCACCTTTTCGGGGTGGTCCCCCGTGGCGCGGGAATACGACACCTTCCCGGGAATGCGGCGGAAACGGATGCCGTAGCGGCCGTCCTCTGTCACTACATATTCTCCCGGTTCCGGCGTGGGAATGCCCAGCTCATACACTTTGCGGGCCAGCTGCATCTCGTCCAGAGGCTGCTGTATCTTGCCCGGGAAATACAGTTTAAGCATCAGTCCTGGGTCCGAGATGCAGTCGTAGCTTTCTCCGTTGGCGCCGCCGCCGAAGAGCTTGTAATCCTTTAGGGAGATTTTAATGGGTTCCATGGCATTTTTCGTTCATGAAGGGTAAATCTTTTGCCTGCTCCAGCAGGAGCTCGGCCATCATCCCGTTGCTGTCGGAAGGGCCGTTCAGGATGTCGAACATCTTTTTGATACCGGCGCTGCCGCCTCCCTGCTTGAGGATACGGGCAATACACAGGTTCTGGGGCCCCACGGAAGAGGAAATGATGTCCAAATCTGTGAGGGCCATCTGATAGGAAGCCAGCTGGAAGGCTCCGTCCGAACATTCCTTAATGAGCCGGTCAACGTCCCCAAGGGTTTTGCATTCCAGAAACTGGAACACTTCCAGATAAGGCAGGAGCGACACCTGCTGGATTTCCGCCTGGTTGATACCGGCGATGTTCCGGTTGAGCCGGTCGAAGGGCTCCATCTCCAGGAAACTGCGGTAAGTCTCCAGGTCCAGCGGGGCGTCATCCAGGTTGCCGGAGGCCACCAGCGCCTGCACCTTGCGGCGATAATCGGCCAGTTCCACGCGGATGCGGCTGAACTCCTCGTCCACCAGTTCCAGCAGGCCGGCCATGCGGCTGAGGCTGCGGCGGTAATAGGTAGGGATTTCCACGCCGCTCTTGTAGCCGGTGTCGTGGTTCATGTTGGCCCAGGCATGCTGCAGGATGGTTCTCATCTGAATCTCGAAACGGTATCCGAAACCCTTTTTGGAGCAGATGTAATGCAGCGACAGATAGCCGAAGGTGTCTATTTCCAGGAGCTTGCGCTTGTCTACGGAATTCTCCCAGTCTATGTCGAAAAGACGGTCTACGGCCGATGCCACCTTGTCCACATCCTCGCTGTAATAGGTAATGACGCGGAGCCCCACGATGTCCGTGATATCGGCCAGAGATTTATACTTGGCGCCCTTGAGCTCCAGCTTTCCGGCCAGGGAATCCTCCGTCTTTACCCGCGACTCGATGCTGGTGACAATGATGCCGGCCTTGTCCAGTGTGGCCCGCAGGGTTTCTTGAATGGCCTGCGCCTGCTTCCGGAACTCGGGAAGGTTATCCCGGTATTCCTGAAGAATCTGTTCACAGTGGGCGTCCAGCAATCTGTTCATGGGTACGTATGTGTATATATTCCTACAAATATAGTAATTTTTTCCTAAACCAAGCCCTTTTCCCGCACACAGCTAACGAAGAATGAGTTCCTCGATAAAGCTGACCGTCCGATCGTCCTGCGTAAAAAGCTCATCCTTAGACAAAAAGGCGTTCATCTTTTTCACCAGATCATCCTTCTGGAAATACAGCTGGTTTCGGATCACGGAAGAGGACAGCGTAATGTAGAGCTTCCCCCCGCGGTAAAAGCGCTTGAGGGTAAAGGGCGCCGCGCCCGAGCAGGCGTCCCAGGCGGCGAAGATGCGCTGGGTGTTGAGCCCCATGGACAGTTTCATGGACTTGATATACTCCTTCACCAGGGCATCCATGCTCACCGGCTCTTTCCGATGTATGCGTACGGGATCGGCCATACTCTCTAATCTGCGCGGGTAAAGGCGCCTTTCCGGGTTTCAAAGTACGCCCGGTCTTCCGTGAGCCTGTCCACAATGCCCCTCAGGCGCTCCTGATCTGTGTCCGTGATGAAGATTTGGCCGAAGTCCTGCCCCGCCACCATGGAGATAAGGTTGGAGATGCGGGTATAGTCCAGCTTGTCAAAGACGTCATCCAAAAGCAGCATGGGCGCAAAGCCGTAGGAGCGCTTCATAATCTCATACTGGGCAAACTTGAGGGCTACCAGGAAACTTTTCTGCTGCCCCTGGCTGCCGGCCCTGCGGATGGGATGGCCGTCCATGGTAAAGAGGAAATCGTCCCTCTGGGGGCCCGAGGAGGTATAGTGCAGGAGGAAGTCCTTCTCGTGGTTGGGGCGGAAGGCATCGGCCTTGTAGCTGATGGAGACGCTCTCTCCCCCGCCGGAAATGAGGCGGTAATACTCCCCTACGATGGGTTTCATGTCTTCGGCAAAGCGGCGGCGGCTGCCGGAAATCCGCTCCGCCAGGGGGGCCATCCGCTCGTCCAGGACATCCAAGAGGGAGCCGTCGGCCTGAAAATCTTTCAAAATCTTGTTGCGCTGCTGCAGCAGGCGGTTGTAGCTCTGCACCGCGGCCAGATACTCGCGGTCCATCTGGGAAAGGACGGCATTGGAGAGCCTCCGCCGCTCTTCCCCGGACTCGTTTACCAGGCCGATATCCCCGGGAGACACCATCACAACGGGCAGAAGGCCGATATGCTCTCCCAGGCGGGGGCAGGGTTTGTCGTCCCTTATGAGCTTCTTCTCCCCCTCCTTAACCTGGATGGAGACGCGTGACTCCAGCCCGTTCTCCATGGCATAGGTGCCGGCCACCGTAAAACCCTCCGTCCTATAGCGGAAATTGTATCTGTCGGGGGCCGGGAAGGCGCTTTTGGTCATGGAAAGATAATAGATGGCGTCCATCAGGTTGGTCTTTCCCTCCCCGTTGTTTCCGCTGATGCAGTTCACGTTGGGAGAGAACGACAATTCCTGGAATTCGATGTTCCGGAAATCCTTCACCACTATTTTCTTCAAGGCAGGCATCTTGTCACTTAGATTTCGATTGCAAATATATAATATTTTTCCTAAATTTGCAGGCTCAAAAAAGCAATAAAGAAACAATTAGATATGGCAAAAATTACAAAGAACGAAGAGGAAGTGCGTCAACAGAACGTTGTTGAGGCCGTTTCCAAGACCGAGGAATTTTTCAAGACCTACGGAAATCTCATTTACGGCATCGTTATCGGCGTCCTCGTGATTGCCGCGGCCATCATGGCCTACAACCGTTTCATCCTGCAGCCTAAGAAAACCCAGGCTACGGACCAGATGGCCCAGGCCGAACAGTGGTTCCTGTCCGGTGAATACGAACTGGCCCTCAGCGGAGACGACAACGCCCTTGGCTTCGAAGACATCATCAAGCAGTACGGTTCCAAGGCCGCTGAGTCCGTCTATCTCTATGCCGGCATCGCCAAGCTCCAGACCGGAGCCCCCGAGGAAGCCATCTCCTACCTCAAGAAGTACGACGGCAAGGATCCCATCATGCTGGCCAAGGCCCAGGCCTGCATCGGCGACGCCAACGCAGACCTTGAAAACTATGCCGAGGCTGTGAAGTGGTTCCAGAAGGCGGCCAAAACGTCCGACAACGCCCTCTCCGCCGCCTACCTCCTGAAGGCCGGCATTGCCGCCGAAGCCCTGGGAGACAGCGCCAAGGCCCTTTCCTTCTATAAGGAAATCAAAAACGAGTGGGGCAACGCTCCCGAGGCCATGGAAATTGACAAGTACATCACCCGCATAGAAAGCGCCAAGTAATATGGGAAGAGCATTTGAGTTCCGCAAAGAGCGGAAAATGAAGCGTTGGGGCCACATGGCCAAAACCTTCACCAAGCTGGGCAAGGAAATCACCATCGCCGTGAAGCAGGGCGGAGCCGAGGTAACCGGCAACCCGCGTCTGCGAGCCCTTATCGCAGAGGCCAAGTCCGAGCAGATGCCCAAGGAAAACATCGAGCGTGCCATCAAGAAGGCCACCGAGACCAAGACCGGTGACTTCAAGGAGATTGTCTACGAAGGCTTCGGCCCCTTCGGCATCGCCTACCTCGTAGAGGCCGCTACGGACAACAACACCCGTACCGTGGCCAACGTGCGCAGCTATTTCACCAAGTGCGGCGGTTCCCTCCAGACCAGCGGCTCCGTGGCCTTCATGTTCGACCACAAATGCGTGTTCCGCCTCAAGGAAGACCCTGCCAAGCCCATCGACGTGGACGAGCTGGAGCTCGAGCTCATTGATTTCGGTGCAGAGGAAGTGTTCAAGCAGGAAGTGGAAGACGAGGATGAGAACGTGACCGTGGAAATCTCCATCTACGGAGACTACACCGCCTACGGCCAAATCCAGAAATACATCGAAGAAAAGGGTTACGAACTCATCTCCGGCGGCTTCGAGCAGATTCCCAACGTGGAACTGAAGGAAGTGACCGCAGAGCAGCGCGCCACCCTGGAAAAACTCACCGGTCTGCTGGAGGATGATGAAGACGTGACCAACGTCTATACCACCATGGCCCCCGAAACAGAATAAGAGTGAGGAAATTACTCCCCATTATAGTCCTTTGTCTCCTGAGCTCTTCGTGCGGCATTGTCCGAGTGAAGAGCTCAGAAGCGTATTTGCCTGGCCCGGCCATTAGGGCCGATTATACCCCTCAGGGCATTGTAGAAGAGCATTTTCACACTTGCAGCGTCAAAGGGCCTTCGAAGCGGCGCCTGATTGCCTACCTCCCGGCCGACTATTACCAGGGCAATCGGCACTATCCTGTCCTGTACCTTCTTCACGGAGCCCGCGGCTATGAGACCACCTGGATTCGGAAGGGACAGGTGTACCAGACCTGCGACAGTCTCTGGCGGGAAGGGAAAGCCGTTCCGTGCATTGTCATCATGCCCAACGTCAATTCCTACAACGACGACTACGACTACGACGGTGGCCGCTTCAAAGACGCTTACGAGAGCATCCTGGAGACGGAAGGCTATGTGGAAACGGCCTTTATCAAGGACGTGGTGCATTTTGTGGACAGTCTATACCGCACCATTCCGGACAGAACGCACCGGGCCGTGGCCGGTCTTTCCATCGGCGGCTACCAGAGCATCCTGCTTGCCGCCAACTATCCTCAGGAGTTTGGCTATGTGGGGGCCATGTCGCCCTATACCTGGGCCCTGGGCCATCCCAGCGCTACCCGTCACAAGTTCTACGGCGGGCTGGAAAGCAAAATGAAAAAGCAGTTTGAGACCGCCCCGCCCAAGGGTTTTTACCTCTATGCCGGCAAGTGGGACATGATGCGCCCTTCTACGCTCAAACTGCATCACCGCATGACACTCAAAGGTTACCCCCATGCGTACAAACGCTACCCCAGTTCACACGACTGGAAAAACGGCTGGACCGATGAACTGAAAGATTTCATGCAGCGAATCTTCAAGGAAAACTAAACTATGAAAATCCTCTTTATTCTCAATAACCTCTACACAACGGGGAATGGTCTGGCGTCCAGTGCCAGAAGGACGGTGGAATATATCAAGGAAAGCGGCCACGAGATTCGCGTCATGTCCGGTCCCAACAAAAAGGACCCTTCCGTCCGGCCGGATTACCTGCTCAAAGAATACGTTTTTCCCCTCGTACAGCCCATCATCAGTGCACAGGGATACTGCTTCTCCGCTTCTGACAAAAAGCTCATGGAAGAGGCCATCGCCTGGGCCGATGTAGTCCACCTGGAAGAGCCCTTCGTTATTGAGGACAAAGCCATTCCCATTGCCCGCGCCCTGGGCAAGCCCGTCACCTTCACCTATCACCTGCATCCGGAGAACATCACGGTCAACTTCGGCCCCTTCCGGCATTGGAAAGGCCTCAACCGCATTATCATGCGGGCATGGAAAAAACACACCATGGACCGCGTAGACTATATCCAGTGCCCTACGGAGAACGTGATGGACCGGCTGCGCCGCTATCACGTCCGTGCCAAGGCGCAGGTTATTTCCAACGGCCTGGTGCCGGACAAATGCATCAAGCCGGCCCAGATGCCGGCCGACTACACCAGCACCGAGCGTCCCCTGAAGGTGGTCTATATCGGCCGCCTGTCCATTGAAAAAGACCAGCCCACCCTCCTCGAAGCCATGCGCTACAGCGCTTTTGCCGGGCGCATCCAGCTCCAGTTCGCCGGGCTGGGCCCACAAACACGGAGTATCAAGCGCAAAGCGCACAAACTTTACAAGAAGGGTATCGTTGGCTATGAGCCGGAGTTCTTCTTCCTGGACCGTGACGGCCTCAGGAAACTGGCTGCCGAGGCAGACCTCTGCGTCCACTGCGCCACCGTGGAGGTGGAAGGTCTCTCCATCATGGAAGCCATGCAGCAGGGCGCTGTTCCCGTCATAGCCCAAGGCCGATACAGCGGCACCTCGCAGTTTGCCCTGGACGGCCGCAGCATCTTCCCGGAGCAGAATCCGGAAGCACTGGCGCAGCGCATCGACTACTGGCTCGCCCACCCCGAAGAGCGCTGGGAAATGGGCAAAAAATATGCAGCGCACATGGACAATTACGACATTCGTAAATCCGTGGATGCGCTGCTGGAAATGTTCCGGAAAGCGATTCAGGAAGCCTAACGCATTTCCGTATAAGGAATTTTATCCATATCTGAATAGTCCAGGTTTTCACCGGCCATTCCCCAGATGAACATGTAGTTGGAAGTGCCGGCGGCGGCGTGGATGCTCCATTCCGGGCTCATGATGGCCTGCTCGTTGGCCAGCCACACCACCCGTTCCTGCTGCGGCTCCCCCATCAGATGGCAAATCATATTGCCTTCGCTCACATTGAAGTAGAAGTAGGCTTCGATGCGGCGGGCATGGGTATGGGCGGGCATGGTGTTCCAGACGCTGCCGGGCTTGAGCTCCGTCAGGCCCATCTGCAACTGGCAGGGACCTTCTTCCAGCACATTGTTCACGATGAGCTGGTTAATCACGCGGTCATTGGAGTCTTCCATCTTGCCGGCGGCAAAGGAATTGGCCTTGAGCGAGCCCTTGCGGCCGTCGATGGTGATAAGCTGCGTCTTGTAAGCCTTGTGGGCCGTGGCGCTGTTCAGGTAAAACTTGGCCGGGTGAGCGGCATCCTTGCTCCGGAAGAGCACCTCTTCATTCCCCCGCCCCACGTACAGGGCCTCCTTGAACTTGAGCACGTAGTCCTTTCCGTTCACCGTCACAATACCCTCACCGCCGATGTTGATGATGCCCAGCTCGCGGCCATAAAGGAAATACGGGGCCTTGAGCGGGTCTATTGTCTCCAGCTTCAGCGTCCTCGTGGCCGGAACGGCGCCGCCAAAGATGAAACGGTCGTAGAGGGAATAGGTGAGGCGGATTTCATCGGCCACCATCACCTCACTCATCATGAAACGCTCGCGGAGCGTCTCGGTGTCATAGCCTTTCACGTCGGCCGGATGGCAGGCCGTCTGAATAGTGTATTTTGTCTGTGCACTCATAGCAAGAGTCGTAAGCAGCAAGGCTGCCATGCTAATTATTTTTTTCATAGGATGCTTTGATTATTCTTCGGCGGTTAATAATGGCCATGACGGTGGTTCCGGCTACCAGGATGGCGCTGCCCACCCACTTGAAATCGTGGACCAGGTGGAAGATAAGCCAGCTCAGGATGCTGGAGGCAAAGTCCAGCGCACCGCCCTGGAAGCCCTCGGGGATGGCCACGGCAGTGTCGCCGGTGCGGGCATACACATCCTGCGCCGCCAGGGTGAACCAGGGAGCCAGGTCGGTCACGAAGTACAGGCCCACGGTCAGGGCCACCAAGCCCACGAGGAAGGTTTTCACCACATTGCCCTTGGTGACGGGCAGTACGGCCGGGAACACATAGAACATGCCCGCCAGCGAGGCCAACGGCAGGAACTCGTTCCCCGGAAGCACCACGGCCAGCAGCAGGGTGCAGGGAATCAGCAGCAGGCTCACCACCAGGGTGGTGGGATGGCCAATCACCAGTGCCGGGCTCATGCCGATATTGATGCCGGCGGAGTTCTTGAACTTGCGGCTCACCAGGTCTTTGGTGGCCTCGGCAATGGGCTTGAGGCCTTCGATGAAGAGGCTGGTGATACGCGGAATCAGTTCCATCACGGCTCCCATCTTGATGCCCAGGCCCAGGATGGCGGGAATGTGGGCCACCATCTCGGCCCAGCTGCGGTAGCTCAGGCAGCCTATCAGGATACCCACCAGCACGCCCAGCAGCAGGGGTTCTCCCAGCACGCCGAATTTCTTCTTGAGGCCTTCCGCATCGATGTCCAGCTTGTCAAAGCCGGGAATGCGGTCAAAGCACCAGTTCAGGCCTTCGGCAAAGGGCACGAAACCCTGGCAGAATGACTGGGGAATGGAAATGCCGTCCAGGTCTTTGTAATAGCGCTGGAACTTGCGGCTGGTGAGGTCGGCCATCAGCAGAGTTATCACAAAGCAGATGACGGCGGCGAAAAAGCCCCACCAGATATTGTCCGTGGCAAAGTACACCACCGCGCCGATGAAGGCGAAGTGCCAGTAGTTCCACAGGTCGATATTGATGGTGTTGGTGGCTTTCACCAGCAGGAGCAGCACGTTGACGCCCAGGCACACGGGGATGATGAATGCACCCACCGTGGTGTTGTAGGCCACCGAAGCGGCAGCCGGCCAGCCCATGTCGAAGATGCTCAGCTGCAGGCCGTAAATCTGCGTCACTTCCTTGAGCGGACCGCCCAGGGAGGAGGTTAGGAGGGCCGTCACCACGCTCAGGCCCACGAAGCCCACGCCCACCAGAAGGCCGCTCTTGAGCGCCTTGCCGGGCTTGATGCCGATGCACACCCCCAGGATGAAAAAGAGGATGGGCATCATCACGGCCGCCCCCAGGCCGATGATATAACTGAATACTTGTTCCATCGACAACTGATTATATGACAAGGGTATATGTCATCTTTTATTTAGGCTGCTTTCCGATATAGGCAAGGATACCGCCGTCCACGTAGAGGATGTGGCCGTTCACGGCATCGGAAGCCTTGGAGGCCAGGAAGACGGCGGGGCCGGCCAGTTCGTCCGGTTCCAGCCAGCGGCCGGCGGGCGTCTTGGCGCAGATGAAGCTGTCGAAGGGATGACGGCTTCCGTCGGCCT
>Ga0247608_10001035_pt1 | contig 40880 bp, 39 predicted proteins | sample 176DNAGHGlowgp2_FD_193490 | JGI IMG/M metagenome (GOLD analysis project Ga0247608, IMG submission 193490) | Sheep rumen microbial communities from Palmerston North, Manawatu-Wanganui, New Zealand - 1766 DNA GHGlow gp2 | ecosystem: Host-associated > Mammals > Digestive system > Stomach > Rumen ...
TTTCATCACGAAATGTTCTATGTCCGTTGAAATTGCACATTATTGGTGAACCAACGGTTTCAGACCATCCGCAATTCTCACAACAACTATCTGCCACTAACTATCACCTCTCTCAATGCCATGTATTCCGTCATATTGTGGTTATAGGCTGGTACGTAAATCCTCACGTATTGTGTTGTTTCTTCGGATAAAAAATGGATTCCACGGTACAGTCAAAGAAAATGGCAATACGGATTTTGATTTCATCACGCGGCACTCTGTTACCGGTTTCGTACATTGTAATTGCCCCCTGGCTAATACCAAGCGCTTTTGCCAGCGCTGTTTCCGTTATTCCGCGCTCAGTCCGCAGTTCTTTGATCGTCTGCCCGATTCTCTTTCCGTCAACTGCTTCGTACATATCCGTCGTATTCTCCTTTCCTAACGTTCTGTGTTGATCTTATCACACGTATTGTTACATGTCAACACTCTTTGTTATGTTTTTTATTACATTTTCACACGATCTGTAAACTTGTTGTATTTGTCTACACATATGGTGATATTTTCTTGCATGTTTTCACATTTCGTGTTATTATGAAAACGGAAAGGAGGCAATGATATGAATACAAGCAAACGTATAGGGCTGCGCATCAGGACCATGCGTCAAAGCCGCCGCATGACGCAGGCCGATCTTGCATATGCTATAAATCAGTCCCCTTCATCTATCACAATGTATGAAACAGGCAGACGTTGCCCCAACTTTGAAACGCTGGAAGCGCTCGCTGATACTTTTAACGTTCCCCTTGCCTCTATTGTTACCAATGACGAGCGGCTGGAAATGAACCTGCAGCTGTTTAATGAACCTTCCGCGCACGATCAGCAAATACGCCTGGTTGTTGATATGATGGAGCCCATGACTTACGAGCAAAAGCAGCAGGTTGTTGCCATTGTTCGCGCCTTTGCCAGCACCTGCCAGCCTGACAGGAAGGGTTGAATATTGCTATGATTTTCGGTTATTGCCGCGTATCCTCTGACGAGCAGGCTGCGCATGGTATTTCCATTCAGGCGCAGCGCGATATTCTCAATGGATATGCTGCCATGTCACAATCAGAAATAAAGATATTTGAAGATGCAGGCTTTTCCGGGAAGAACACCCAGCGGCCAGCCCTCCTCCGGCTGCTTGCTGAGCTGCCTGCTTCTTCCGTTTCTGCCGTCGTTGTCTGGAAACTTGACCGGCTGTCCCGGTCCCTCCGCGATACCCTTACCATGATTGAGGATATTTTCCAGCCCGCCGGCGCGTCCCTTGTGTCCGTCACTGAATCCATTGATACTTCCACCCCTTCCGGCCGCATGATGCTGAATCTGCTGGCGTCCTTTGCGCAGCTGGAAAGAGAACAGGACAGCGACCGCGTTGTAATGTCGCATAAACACTTGGCGCGCGACTGCCAGTATCTCGGCGGCCATATTCCGCTCGGCTATCGTGTTGATGAAAATAAACACTTTCAGCTTGATCCTGTCCGCGCTGCCATCGTTCGCCGGGTTTTCGATTTGTACCTGGCCCGCTGCGGTTATGGTGCCATTCTCGGCTATCTTAATTCGCCGGAAATATTCCCCCTGACCGGGAAAACAACTATATATACAAAGCAATCATTATATTTTCTTCTTCGTAATGAAATATATGCTGGTGTGTACCTCCGCCATATGGGCGCCGATCCGCGGCACCGTATCACGTCGCCTGAAACCATCCGCATACCCGGCGGCGTCCCGGCCATCCTGTCCGCTGATGAATGGCAGCGCGTCTGCCGGATCTGTGACGAAAACGCCTCTGGTTATAAAACGACGTACAGATCCCGCACCGTTTACCCGCTTTCCGGTCTTGTCCGCTGCGCCGTCTGTGGCCGCATTATGTCCGTCCGTCATGGTGGCAAGGCCCGCAACGGGGAAACGGAAAGATATTATACCTGTAAAAATAAGTGTGTCCGCCCTGCCCGTCTTGAAAATGTCCAGGATGCCGTCTTTACTGCCCTTGAATATTTCGCCTCTGATGAATCCGTCATCCGGCAGGCTTGTGAAATTTCCAATTCTTTTATTGATACCGACGAAAAAGAAAACCAGCAGGCCGTCGCCCCGCTGGAAGATCGTCTGCAGGAAATTGCCCGTCAAAACGCCCGCATTGTTTCCTTTGTCAAAAATAATGATAATCCCCCTGCCTCCATGATGCAGGAGCTTACCGACCTGGATAAAGAGGAAAAGCTGCTGCGCTCCCGCATTGTGTCCCTCCGCCGTCCCCTCGGCCGGCATGACGCGGAAGAAACGGTCCGCCTGCTCCGCCTGGCCGGTGACATAAGAAAACTGCCGCCTGACGAGCAGAAAGCCCGTATACAGGCGGCAGTAAACAAGGTTTTGGTGACAGACTTTACGTATCAGGTGATACTCGCCTGTCACACATACAGTGGAGATGAACCGACACATTACATAGAACACACGATTGACCGATAAAAAAACCTCGGATGGCCTCCGGGGTTTTTCTTTTTTATTACTTTTCTTCTTTATCTTCCTGCTTTTCGGCTTTTGCCTCCTGGACGTCGCCCTTTGCCCGCATTACTTCCAGCAATTTCAGCAGGATCTTCGGTACAGGCACGCCCATTGTCGCCACATTTTCCAGGATGCTCAGCCCTTCGGATGCAATAAACCATAAGCAGGTGGCACCCATCACAGCCTCAAACTGAATACCGGCGCCTTTTGATACTGCCTGGTCCAGCAGCGCAGCCAGCAGCACAACCAAAAGGATCAGCGCCTTTTTCATCAGGCCCTGCCATGCTACATGACTGGCAATGTACCCATTTTCGGTTTTGCTGCTCTTCCCCATTGCACCGCAGATCAGGCCGGTAATGTAGTCGATCGTCATTACCGCAAGCAGTATCCATACCAGCGGCGGCATTTGTACGAAAAATGACGCCACGGCCCCGCCTGCAGCTGCCAACAGTTCCAGAATCTTCTTCATTTTATTTTTCCTCCTCCATATTACTTCCGGGGTATTTCCCGGTAAGCTCCTTCCCCTGTGCCTCAGTCAGTCCCCTGACTATCACCCTGTATGTTATCGGTTTTACCGTCTGCGATGTTTTGAGCCGTTCCCAGGTTTTCGGGCCGATGATACCGTCCTGAACCAGCCCCCAGTCTTTTTGCAGCGCTTTTACTGCTGCGACTGTTTCACTTCCATAATCACCGTCCGCACCGTAACGCGGCAGTTTATATCCGCGGTCCAGCAGGAGCTGCTGCGCATACTTCACAACCGGCCCCTTGTCGCCCTTGCGAATTGTACCCAGCGTTACGTTTTCGTCTGGATCTGTTATGACGTCCGGTTTCGCTGTGCCATAATCGACGCCTTTTAGCTCGCCCCATTCAACCCATTTGCTGATTGTCAGTTTGCTTTTTATGACGCCGTTTACGGTGCCGCTGGCCTCTATTACCCACCCATCCCCGATGTACAGGCCAACATGTCCGCGCTTTTCTGTGCTGTGTGTAAAAATAGCTGTTCCGGGTTTCAACTCTTTCCCGTCGTCGCGCTTGCCTTTTATCAGCTCGCCCTTTGCTGTGCAGTATTTATCCCACATCGTATTACTGCCATGGTACATATACCCGCCCAGCTGCTTAAACGCCCAGGAAAAGAGGCCGCTGCAGTCTGCGACTGTATGGCCGATCCATTTTTTACCGTACAGTCGCCCGCTTTTCCGGTCCGCGTCCGTCATCTGTTCCAGCTGCTGCTGTTTTGCCGCTGTCCACATGACGCCGGCCGTTCCCCATATATAACCCCAGTTATTGTCAAGCGCGTACTGGAATTTATCTATCAGGGCCTGCGTGCTTATCATGGCGTTTCGCTCCTTTCTGTTAGTCTTGTTTATGCCTGCTATTGCGTCCTTTTCACGGCAAGATCAGAACGAAACAATATGCTTCGTTGCTGTTCCGTATGGAATAAATGTCAGTGTCCTGTTTTCCCTGTCAATACAAAGGATCTCTGCGCTTTCCTGACCGATTCTTGTATTGCCACGTTCACGGACAAACCCTGTTACCTCTGTTGCGCCGGAAGGTGCTGCTTGAACGATCTCACACCCACCGTTTGACCTTATTCTATTTCCATCACTGTCATACCGTGAAATAGGCATAGGGCTTACGCTGGCATGAGCGAAATAATAGTTATATCCGATATATGCAACATCGTTATAACTATTTGAATAAGTAATTGCCCACTTCTTCCCGTCAACATCAGTAAACCAATATGTTCCTGCCGTGATTCCGTTTACAGATGCAAGATAATAATCGTCCAACGTTCCGTTATCACATCTCACCTGTATATCATTGATTGTTTCGATTGTTGAAACATCATCCGCATGACCATGACCGTGAATCACACCAAGAACATCAATAGCACCTTGCGATGTGTAATCAGAATCAATTTCAAGCGTATCACCGTTGACTTCATCCCTTGTGGTTGTCCATGTATTTCCATCAAGTGTCATACGGTTATACACTGTGAATGTTTCTGTAATGCTTGTACCGTTCTTGACAGCTTTCAAAACCTTGAACAGCGCATTATTTGTACTTCCGTATGGTTTGTCATTATGAATAAACACAATGATTCCCCATCCGGTTGTATCTGCCTTGTTCAGCTTGCAAGCCTTTTCACAGAACCATGTGAGTTGCCCTTGACTCATAAACATCAGTTCGTCTTTGTACCGGACAAACGAACCGTCAGATTTGAAAATATCGGACGATTGCAGAATAATCATTCTGATCTTTGATTTTTCATCGTCAAGATAATACCAACCACCGAAAGGATTATCTTCATCATAGACGATTGCAGGATTCTTGCTGTAATTCCTGTTCAAAACATCAAAGCACTCCATCGGATTCAGCAGATAATCCGCACTGTTCGGCGCACCCTGTACACCCTTGATACCTACATCATGATTACCGACAGCATACAAGCAGTTCGCTTCCCGTCCTGCCTTTGTCAAAGCATTGAGAAGGTTCGTTTTATACCATATTTTGTCATGACTTGTACTGTAATCTTTGTAATCGCCAAGACCGACAAGATAATCCACAATGCCACGACTCATCATGTCAGCGTATTTCTCATACTTGAACGGTGTATAATCATGGTTATCTGTGAACAGCATAATCCGAAGATCGGCATTTTCATTCAGAAGGTCTGTGGTGACTTTCTCTGATTCTTCCTGATATACCATTACTTCTTCTTTTTTATCGAAGTTTATTCCGGTATATGTGATTGTGCTTGCGACAGGCATTACAATATTGTCAATGCTTGTTGATGTATGAATTGTGATTGTATCCCCACTGCTGACAGCAAAAGGTGATACGGTCTGTTCTACGTTGTTCAGCAGGATTTTGTCACAGGATATAGTGATCTGCGTTCCTTCTGTGTTATATGGATAATAACTTCCTGTGAAGATTGCGAGGAAGTCATTTAATGTGGCAGGTTCGTTTCCACTGCCAAACATTTGTGTCAGATCAAACAACTGCACACGGATTTTGCCATCAACAGATTTCCCAGGACCGCATCTGAAAAACACACTCCATGTATAGCTATCGGATTGATAAATGCGAGAACCTGTCATAACTTCCTTGACAGTTCCTTCGTTATATCCACGCCCTGCCCCAATATAGGCTTGGAATCCATTTGACAATGATGTTTGCAGTTCTATTCCATCAAGATCAATAAGAACAGCACCAATATGTCCCAACGGTATGGCGTATGTGTCACAAATATTAAACGCCGTATTTCCTGACGATTCACCATAAGCGGTTGTCCATCCGTTTGAATCTGTTGAATATTCAATATTATTGTGTGTTTTGCTGAACAAAGGAATCTGCTGATTGTAGACAATTGATTTTGTTCCTGTGTTCATCACAAAAGCATAAGAAGCACCAACAGGAACGGTTTTTGTAATTGCCGTTGTATTGTCTGATCCGATAGATTCAGACAGATATTCTTCCACCTCTGACACATCATCACTAATGCCCTGTAAATCGCTCAATAGCAGGCGCTGCTCAGTCGCCAGGTTAGTCGCGTCCCAGTGTGCCGCGGTCCATGCTTCGCTGGTGGAAATATCCTGCTTCGCCTTGTATAGTGTGCCGTCTTTGTAGCACAATGTGCCAGCGCTTACCGGGAAGGTAAGATCCGCGTATGCCGGGCATACCAGGGTCGGTGTCGCGTCCTGGCCGTCCTGTCCGTCCTGGCCGTCCTCTCCCTGCGCCTTTATCTCAGTATCAACGTATTCATGGTTTTCTGCGTCATAAACCATCCAGTTTTTTGTGGTTTCGTCAATATATGCCGGATGCAGGTTTACATTCTCCGCGTCCTCCGCCGCCTGCTCCGCTGCCTCCTGCGCGTCCTCCGCTGCGGCCTGCGCATCCTCCGCCGCTTCTTTTGCGGTGACTGTCTGCGTTTTCAGGCTCGTTACCTGTTCCAGAAATGCCTCCTGGCTGGTTGGTACGTTTTCGTCCGGGTCGTTTGCTGCTTCAATAACTTTGGTCGTTACTATTACCGACTTTCCGCGCTTGTTCACGGTGTCGTTTTCTGTTTCTTCCAGCCAGACCTGCATTTCCCCTTCCCCTTCCAGCGTACCTATATCGGCGGCTGTAATGGTCCAGGAAAGTATGCCGGTTTCCCGGTCAAACTCTGTCACGGCCACATAGGCGTCCTCTTTTTCTTCGCCCGGCCGGATATGGACAATAGACGGCACACCGTCCGGCATTTTGTCCATCCAGGCAGTCATATCTATTTCAATGCTTCTGAAGTTTGTTTCTCCTGTATATCCTATCGGTATGCTGTGCGGCATGCTGCCTATTTTATACATATCTCAATACCTCCCGTCCTTTTTCATTTTAATAAAAAGCGGCGGGTTTCCGAATACACACCCGCCGCCGGTCGTTATTTCTTCTTGTCGTTCTTTTCTTTCCACCCGTTCACGATCTTGTCCGCGTCCTTTGCTGTCAGGCCAAGCGCTTTGTATGCCTTTTCAATGGCGTCAAGTATCCTGCGCTTGTCCTCTGTGCTGCCTTTCAGGTACTGGCTCTTGTACTTCTGCGTTATCTGGCTCTTTATGTCCTTCACCTGGTACCCTATGTCCAGCATTTTCTTTGCGGCGGCCTTTATGTCGTCGCTCTTGTTCGCGTCCATGGCGTCATACAGGGGGGTATAGTTTGAATAGTTGTCCACCTTCTTTCCGGTTTTCTTTTCATATTCAATCTTGTCCAGTGCCTCCGCGATCTGCTTGTCCGTCGCGTCCGGTCGCTCTTCCCGGTACATCTTTTCCGCGGTCGTCCGGTTTATCTTGCTGTTCCGGTACTCGTCCAGCACCCAGCTGCTCATGCTGCCGTATCCATGTTCTGTCAGCATTTCCTTTTTCTTTTCGCTGCTCAGGCTGTCGTCCTCTTTCGTCAGCTTGTTCAGGTCTGTGTTCAGGCTCTTTTCGCTCTTTCCCTTACCCAGCGTCAGATAATCGGTCATTTCCTGCGCCAGTCCCTTTTTGCCTGCCTTGTTCGCCTGGTAGATCCGCTGCACGTAAGCCGCTGTGCTGGTTTCATATCCTGCTGCGCCCAGTTCCGCGTTAATCAGTCCGATTATGTCCTCCGTCGCTACCAGGTCCTTCAGCTGATACTTCAGCACCGCGCCGCTGGTGTCGCGCTGTGCGTATGTCCCGCCGGTCAGTCCCTGCGCCCGTCCGCCGCTGAACAGGTTTACCATGGCCCGGAAGTCCCGCATAAAGTTTTTCGCCGGTATGTCCGTCGCCAGCTGCAGCAGCTGCCCTATGCTGTCCTCCGTTTTCCGGTACCAGTTCTTGTCCGTCGTGTTGGTGAACAGTCCGGCCAGGTTGTTGAAAGCATCCTTTGCTTTGGCAATCACGCTCATGCTGTTGTCCGTCAGTTCGCCATTCTGCAGGGTATCAATCAGCTGCGAATATCCTGGAATCAATCCCAGCGGGTTAAGTTCACCGATCAGGTTATAGCTCAGCCGGTACAGGTAGTTTTCTTCTTCCGTCTTTTTCTTGTCCGGGGACCGGCCGGTGCTGAACAGGGCCTTTGCCGCTGCCTGCGCCGCTGCGCTCAGTACGAACGTTGCCAGCGCCTTTGCCGCGTTCTTCTTTCCGCCCTTTTCCTTTATGTTCCGCATCGCGTCCGCCAGTACGTTCAGGGACAAGGTGGGCTCGGCCATGAAGGAAGTAATTGTTTTCATGTACCAATGGTTGCTGCGCATGTTCTGGCTCTTTACCAGCACGCTGTCATAGACCTGCGTCCGGCGCATTACGTCGTTAAACCGGTCCGCGCATTTCTGCAGAAACTCTTCGCTGTTCACGTCCATATCCTTGTGCATGGCGTGCTGCTCAGCCTTTACCGCTACCCACATGCGCGTCCAGGCCCAGGCGTCCATTTTCTGCGGCAGTATCGTTGCCTTGTCGCTTACCCAGTCATACGCTGCCTTTGCCTTTCCTTCCTTTGTTTCCGGTGTAATGTAGTCAATCATGCTGCGGCCATAGTTCATGTCGAATTTACCCATATCCTTCAGCACAGCGACGCCGGAATACTTTTTCAGTTCCTCATATGCGCCCTTCAGGTATCCGCTCGTCATGCCCTGCGCCAGATACTTCGGGTTAATCATCATGGAGGCGCGGATGATGGACAGGGGCTGCTGCGCTGCCACGGAAAGGCTGCCGGCCACCGCGTTTTTCTTGAAAGCGCTCAGCAGTTTGTCGTATGCCGTGTTTCCGGTACCCTGCGCCGTTCCGCCGTTTATGTCGTCCATAAACTGTGCCAGGTAATCCGCCGCGCTCTTTCCGTATGCCTCCTGGAAGGCCGCCCGCACGCTGCGCTTGTAGCTGTTATCTTCCAGTATGTTTCCTTCTTCGTCGTATACCTTGTTGTCGCTGTCGTATTCCAGCTGATAGTTCAGCACTTTGTTCAGGTTCTCTACCGCCGGGAATACTGTATTGAAGGTAATCATACCGACAATGTGCTTCATGGCTGTAGGTGTGAAGTCGCTGATTTCCACCGCGTTCTGTGCGCCGGCCGTTACCCTCTTCAGGAAGGATTGACGCCCCGCCCGGTTGTCGTTCTGCTTGTTCACGCCCTTGTTGCTCGCCTGGTTCAGCACCCCGCCCCAGCTCTTGATCGGGAAATACCATTCTTCGGTAAATTTCTTAATGCCGAAATTCTCCATGCTGGTCTGGTTGCCTATGTCAGCTATTTCGTCGCTCATGTATCCTACGATACTGTCCGCGTACCGGATCTGTTCCGGCGTCAGGTAGCTGTCCAGGTTTTCCAGCAGTTCCTTTGTCATCCGTACCGGCCGCTGTTCGCGCTTCACCCGGCCCGGCTTTCCCTTTGTTTCGTCGTCCAGCGCCAGCACAAAGCCTCCGCGCAGCAGGTGGGCTGTTTCCTCCGGCCGCAGCGCGTTCTTTTCGCGCATCCATACCGCCCGCAGCGCCATGATCTGCTCCGTTGTCATGTCCACCGTTCCGCCGTTTACCTGTACCTGGTGCTTTTCCTTCCCGTTCCAGGTGCCGTATCCGGTTTCGCCCGCAATCTGCGCTATCTTCTTCTGTGCCTCCGCCGCCAGCAGGCCGCTGCGGTTTTCCGCGTCGTGGAATCCGTTGTGCAGCGTATTCAGTGTGCTGTTGCGCAGCATTTTGAAGAAGTATTCCGGCGTCAGGTTGCCGTATCCGATGGCGTTTACAATTCCGGTCCGGGCCTTGCTGCCGAATCCTACCCGTTCGCCCTTGAACCGGCTCTTGCTCATTTCGCTTTCCATGTTCTCCGCCAGTTCGGCTATCTCGTACCGCTTGCCGAGGATAAAGGCTTTCCCGCGGGCGTTTATGACGTTGGTTATCTCGCTTACCGCCTTGCTGATTTCGTCCAGCGCTGCCCGTCTGTCCTTCAGGGTATTGAGCTTGTTACCCTCCGCCGTCCAGTACATCAGCAGTCCGTTGTCGATCTTCCGCAGGTCGTCTATTACGCGGTCCTTCATTTCTGTATCCGTGCTGCCGTCGTAATAGGTGATCGTAAGCCAGTTCAGGTCGTTGTCCGCGTCGAACCGTCCGAATTGTTTATTCATCCGGTCCAGCCTTGCTTTGAAGTCCTGCAGCTGCTTCTTGTCCGCAAACAGCACCTTGCGCAGCCCGTCCGTCATGTCATGGCCCACCAGCTTTTCGCACAGGAACCGCGCCAGTCCCTTCGCCTCTTCCGGTACGTTCTTTGTATCGGTTTCCGCGGTCAGTTTGGTTTTCAGCCGGCTTATGTTCGTATTGATCTTCCTGCGCAGCTTCAGGTTTTCTTCTTCGGTTTCCCGTGCCTCGCGGTTGTCCTTCAGCAGCTGCTCGTACTCGTCCCGCTGCTGCAGCAGTTTCTTTGTGTTTTCGCTCTTCAGCTTGTTGATTATGTCCTTCTTTACCCTGGTCCGCTCTTCCTGTGCTGCCAGCCGCGCTACCTTGTTGTAATAGTCAATCGCGCTGCTGACGTCGTGCTTCAGGATACCAGCCCAGTCGGACGCCCTGTATCCGGCGCTGACAACCTGCTGCATCCGCTCGTCCATCCGTTCCAGGCTTTCCGCTATGCTGCCCGTCTGCCTGCTCAGGTCCTTGATCTGGCCCATCAGCTCCTTGATCTGCGCCCTGGCCGTCGGGTCCTTCACCAGATAGGTCGTCACGCTGGCCGCCGCGCCGTAACAGATTGCCACGGCCTCGTCCATGTTCACTTCGTACTGCTGCGCGCCGCTGCTGCTTTCCAGCATGTCGCTGATTTCGTCCACGATGGCATGCAGTACGTCAATATCCTGTTTGCCGTCTATTTCCTTCAGGCTCTTGTTCTTATCCCGCAGCTCGTTCCATTGTTCAACAAGCCTGCTCTTGCCATCCGTCGTGCTGACCTTCAGTTTCACGCCGCTGCCGAAAATCTTGTCCCGCAGCTCCTTCAGGCTGCTGTTCTCCGCTTTCAGCTCGTTCAGTGTGTTCTTGCCGATAATGAACGTCATCCCGCGCAGGTATTCCAGGTTTTCGTTCTTCTCGCCGCGGATCTTCGCTACCAGGTCCGCTGCCAGTCCCTCCGCCTCTGCCTGTATGTCCTTGCCCGTTGCGAGCTTCAGGGCCATACCGGCCAGCCGGTCCTGTATCTCCTGCTTGTTCATGGTGCTGTTGTACTGTTTCCGCAGCATGGCGGCCTGCTGGTCCAGGCTGGTTTTTCCCAGGAAGGATTTCATGGCTTTTACTGCCTGCGTTTCTTCCAGCTTCTTCAGTTCCTCCGCCCGCTGTGCTATTTCCGCCTGCGCCGCTTTCACTTCTTCCAGCATGTTTTCCACGGTCGCCTTTACCTGGTCGCTGGTCTTGCCCTGCGCAAACTCCTTCAGTACGCTGCTCATTCGGTACATGAGCCCCGCGTACCCGTCGCTGCTGGTAACCTGGTGCATTTGGTTTTCCAGTTCGGTCTGCTTCTCCTGCTCCCGTTCCAGCCGCTCCCGGTTGTTGATAAGCTCGGTAAGCTCTTCCTCAGTCAGCGCCTCTTTGTTTTCCAGCTGCTTGATCCTGTTCCGGTAATCCAGCATCTTTTTCAGGTTCAGGCTCATGCTGATGCGCAGCCCCCGGTATTCCTGCCACAGTGCCTCTTCGTCCTTTGTTATGAAAGAGGAAGGCGTCTGGTTCGCAAGCCAGATCCCGGCGTCTATGGAGGTTTCGTCTTGTTTGCTCCATCTTATGTCTGTTTTCTGGTCGTTGAAACGTTCAGACGGCGGTATGATATTTCCGGCATCATCACGGGTGATGGGTTCAGCGCTCTTTATCAGGTTTGACCGTGTTACATAACTCACGCCACGGGAAACAACCGGCTGCCCGTATCCGCCGTCTGCTCCTTCGTTCAATATAATTGTGTCGTATGGCAGGTCGTTCTCTTCGATGTACTCTATCAGGTCGCGCCCGTCTGTCCAGTCCGGCAGTCCGTCCTCCTGCAGCTCTGTTAATCCGTATTCCTGCCGCGCCTGTTCAAACAGTTCCGCTGTTTCAGGATCTCTTGTATCAAATACGCGCCCAGGGTTCATGTACAGCTCATATGTCATAGGCTGCGTTTCGTCCACGGCATAGGCGCGGATGCTGCTGGCGCTGGCATGGTTATACCGGTCTGCGTATGCTTTGTTTTCTGTGAAGTACGACCAATCCCTGAATTGAGTAAATCCGCCGGTAGGTGTGCCATGGTATACCTTCATGGTATATCCCGCAGCCTCCGCCGCCTGGTCCACCAGTTCCTGCTGTTCCGCTGTATTCCCGCTTTCCACGGCCTGCTGGTACCGGTTGTCTATTTCAGCTTTTGAAAAGTGGAATTGACTTACCGTGCTTTGCTGTGGCACTTCGCCCGTTCTGAAGTAATGCTTTATGTCGTTCACGACCTTATCAGCATTTACTCTTCCATCATATTCAATGCTGTCAATCGTAAATCCCTTTTCATCCGTCAGGTCTACATTGAAGTATTCTTCTCCTGCAAACCTGCGCACCATATCGCGGATCTGTGCATACTGGCTCGCAGTCGGTTCTTTGATAATGTCTATACCGGGCGTTTCAGCAATAACTCGTATGTTTCCATTTCTCATAAAATCATACATTGCCTTTCCGCCCTGCATGTCAGTGCTGGCGTATACCGTGCTGATATTCCGATGATCCTGGCCGCGTTTCCCTCTGTGCATGCCTTTTTCACCTGTAAAATTCAGCAAACGACCGTTAGGCAGCATATACCCTGCTTCTCTGTAATCACCTGTATATCCAAATTCTTTTACAGCCTGCTTGCGTCTGTAATCCTCTTCGCTCAGCCCGCTTTTTTCTATGGCTTCTTTTTCTGCTGTCACATCCCGGTTTTCAATGTATTCATTCCATTTTTTATTTAAGTCTTGCACCTGCTGCCGCGCTTCGTCCATTTCCCGGCTCAGTGGTTTATATGTTTCATCCTCCCATTTCTTATATTCCGCCATTACCTTTTCTTCGTTCTCTGTCCCCAAGGCAGCCGATACTTTGTCAACCCATGCTTTTACGTCTCCGTCTATTTCGCTGAGTTTTGCCCTTGCGGTTTGTTCTCTTTCCCGCGCAGTATTCATTTCGTTGAAAAGCCTTTCGCTTTCTGTATCCGCCTTGCTCCATCTTATGTCCGTTTTCTGATCGTTGAAACGCTCGGACGGGGGAATGACATTGCCGGCATCGTCATATGTAATTGCGTCAGCTGATTTGACATCATTCGGATTGAAGAATATTCCTATATCACCCTCTGAATATTCGTATCCTCTTTCGCTGTTTCTTCCTCCATTATCTCTGACATTGTTAATTCTTACACTGTCAAAGCCCCATTTTTTCGCCCATTCTGCTATATCCCTTGTTTTTACTGACATATTCATATCTGAATAATCAAGGCCAAGGGTATCCATATTTTCTTGCATTTCACCATACGGATCTATTTCATACCTTCCGTCAATAACATTGTCCGGTGTATGTCTAAGATCAAACGGTATATCATTCCAATTCCTATGTTTTGCATCAACAACAAGCTGCTTGCCCGGTTTAGTATACAGGTCGTAAATACCTATATATTCCCCGTTCGGGCTCGCTGCTCTTTTCAGCCATTCCATCAGTTCAAATCTGTATAGATGTACTGTTGTCGTTTGGTTCCATATCTTATCCTTATACACATATTCAAATTTATCCATTGCTTTACCATTTTCAGCACCATTTTCAACCTTTTTCATGCTTATGGTTTCTGCAAATTTGTTATTGTATAATTTGTTGAAGTAATCTATTAAATCATCATCATTCAATTTATATATGTTTGTCGGTTCACCAACCCTTTCAGATATTTTTTTAATCTCTGTTGTTGGTGCGTATGTCGCTGCCAAGTCTTTATCATATGCAACAAATACCGCATTTTGGCTCGCGTCCATATCAATCTTCGTAAAACCGAAAAACTCTGTCCCATGATATGCCCGATCAGTGTATTTATTTGTTTTTGCCGATTCATCCACCAGCCGCTGCTGTTCTTCTGTGTTCCCGCTTTCCACCGCGGCCATATACTCTTTGTCTATCTGTGTAATTTCCGCCTTGCTCATTCTGGCGGGCTGTATCGGTTTCTGCTGCTCGTCGTCCTGCTGCAGCTTGCCGCTCAGTGCTTCGTTGTAGGCGCCCAGCCAAAGCCTGGATATTTCATTCACGCCCTTTACAACGGCGCGTGCGTCGCGGCTGGCACTTTCGGTCATGCCGATTGTGGCCTTCCTGATCCTGTCCACCAGGTCCTTGACAAAGTTTTTAATTTCTCCGTACAGGCCTTTGTCGTTCTGTGCAATTTCCTGCTGCACTTCTTCATTGTTCAGGATCTGGTCGCAGCTGTCCGCCACTACTTCGCTGATGGCACCTTCCAGGTTGTACCCGTTGTCCTGCATATGGTGATCCAGCCGCTTCATCAGGGTATCGGTGCCGTTGTCCTTCGCATACTGCTGCATCACGAACCTTTCCAGCCGGTTGTATCCCTTCATGCTGTTGGACTGCAGCCAGTGTGTCATTTCATGTCCGAACGTCACCATTATATCATGGCGGGCCTGCGTTTTTTGTCCGTCAATCAGGCCATAGTTCATGCCCTCAATGTTTATGCCGATCTTCTTTCCCTGCTGCCAGCCGTATGTTTTGTCGTCGTCCAGCTCGGTAAAGTCAACCTCAATACCTGCCTTGTGCGCAATGGCGGCTATCGCGTCCATTTTGTTCCGCAGGTTCTTGTCCAGGTTCTTAATGATGGTATTCCAGCCCTCGGTGCCGTACTCGGCGCCCTTATAGGTCGCTTTGCCGGTCGCGGCCTTGTTGTTCCCGGCCAGGTCGTTTTTCCGGTTTTCCGCATGTTCCGTCGCGCTGTCTGTGTATATGCCCTGCGCCAGCTGATAGTTCAGCCCCGTTACCGGCATGGCAAAGCCGGCATAGGCATACATGCGGATCTGCCTTGCCTCTTTCAGCGCCTGGTCTATGTTTTTGATCTGTCCCTTTTCCTGTGCGTCAATCAGCGCGCCGGTGTATTTCTCGCTGTAAAATTCCGGGTTGCTTACCGCGTCCTGGATGATGCGCGCCGTCTGGTAGTCTGTCGGCAGGATACTGCTGCTGCTTACCTCCTGCTGCTTTCCGTCCACCGTCGCCAGTATCTTCGTGCTGTACTTGCCGTCCGCGTCCTTTACAATGCGGATGCCGTCCAGCTTGCCATGCGTCCCGTCCACAATCAGTCCACGGGCGCCCTGCACCTGCTGTCCTTTCGCGTTCTTCACGTCCTCCACGCTCGCAAGGTGGATACCGTCCCCCTTCGGCATGGTCTTTTTCTTTGTCAGTACGTCCGCCACGCTCTTTATGGCGTTTACTTCGCCCTCTGTCGCTTCGTTCTGCCTGCCGCGCAGCTCGTTGCTGGTCGGGCTCGCGTACCGCAACTGTGCGTAAAGGTTCAGGGCGTCATGGTTGCCGTTCAGCTTCTGCCGTTCCTCTTTCGTCAGACCGTCTATGCCGTTTTCCGCTTCAATGGCCTTGACGATGATCCCGGTCATTTCCTCGTCGTCAATGTTCAGTTCCTTCAGCTGCTCATTGACAAAGTTGACCGTCGTTTCGTGTACCTTCTGCTGGCCCTGCTCCTGTCCTTCGCGCATAATGTCCTGCGCCAGCTGTCCGATCTTGTACGCGCTGTTATTCTTCCCGGCCTCCGCCCGCTGCATCATGCCCTGCGCGGTCTGGTTTGCCGTTGTGGTTTCGTCCAGCCCCATTGCCGCTTCCAGCACCTGCTGCATGCCCGCGTTCTGCTGTATCTGGTTGCCTGTCTGCATGGTCTGTGTCGCAATCTGCGCCGTACCGTATGCAGCACCCGGTCCTACGCTCAGCAGCGCACTCTGCGCGCTCATGCGTATTTCATGGTTCCATTCCCGCATGGCCTGCCGCGTTGCGCTGTCCGCGTCCGTTACCTTTACCCATTTTCCGTTTCCGTCCTGGTATCCGCCTGCGCCCAGGATCTGCTTTGCCCGCTCCTGCCATTGGTTCTTGTGGCCCAGCATTTCCTTTACGTAAGGCTCCACAATCGCGCCCACGATTTCTTCGGAAGGTTCGCTGATACCGATTTTCGCAACATACTTCAGCAGGTTGGTCGGGTCTCCCAGCCAGTTTTCCACACTCCATACTTCCGTCGCTGTTTCGATGGCCGCGTCTATAAATGCCTCCATCCAGTCGTACGCAAAGTTGTTGCTGCCGCTTTCCATGTTGTTCTGCAGGCTGGTTTCAAACGCCTGCGTACCGAACAGCCCCAGCACGCCGTACTGCAGCGCGTCCCCGGTCAGTCCGAGCCCTTTACCGATGGCGACGTTAATACCGCTGTCAATGCCGCTCATCAGTCCCTGATAAGCCCAGCCCCAGTCATTCCCTAACGCGGTCGCTATCCGGTTGCGGGTTATTCCCTTGTATCTGGTAATGGCATAGTTATTGCTGTAGGGGTCCGTTGTCCCGTTGTCCTCGCCGGTCAGCAGCGCCTTGATCTGTCCGGGAAGATTGATAATAAATTCCGCCGTCTGCAGCGGGGTTGCCGCGGCAGTCGCTATGCTTGACAGCACCGGCAGCCTGGTTGCCTGATCTTCCAGCTTGATCTTTTCAAAATAGCTGTACCGCTGGTTCAGTGTAGGTTCCAAGCCTTTGTAGAAAGCCAGCGCTTCGTCGTACAGTCCCGCGTTGTAATAAGACAGGAAAATATCCTGTTCGCTGTATCCGTTCTCGCCCGGCTCGTCGTCCATCAGCGCGGCCTTGCCGTAATTGCTGTCTGTTATGTCATAGTTTGAAATGCCGTTTTCTCCGCCAAGCACAGAATAGATAACATCAACCGGCCTTATGTTGTATGATTTTCCGCCGAATGAATCGTCTGTCTGATCGTCGCTGTTAATGATTTGATGATAAACATTGTTCTCAGGATGGTATTCAGTATCGGCATAGTCGCGCCCGGCCATGAATGTATCATACTCCGCTTCGCGCTTTTCCGCCGCGTCCAGCCGCTTTAGCGCGTCCTGCGTATTGCTCAGCTGCATTTCCGCCGTCCGCTTCTGCACGCCCAGCTTGCCGTTCGGGTCCGCCACATAGTCCAGCGCTTCGTTGATCCGGTCGTCCATCGCCTGCTTCTGTTTCCTGTCCATTCCGGCCGTCGCCTGTTCATACGCGCCGTCGCCGTTCATGGCGTCATATGCCATGCGCCGCATGTTGTCCATGTTCATCATGTCGCGCCTGGTCGTCATGTTGTCTATGTTGTACCGCAGGAAGTTCTTTGCCCGATCCGTCGCGGATTGTGAACCGATGCCCGCATTTTTGTTCAGCAGTATGTTCAGCGTATCCCGCGCTTTCTGTTTCTGCGCATCGGTATATCCTTCGTTGTATATAATGGCCCGCTCGTTTTCCACTTCCGGGCTGGTGTACAGGTCAAGCAGCGCGTCCCACCGGTTCCCGCTGGCCTCGCTGTCTTCTATCTGCCTGTTCAGGTTTTCAATCTGCTGCCGGTATCCCTCCGCCTCCGCGTTCCATGCTGCGCGCTGCGCCGTCCGCTTGCCGCTGGTCCACATGTTCACATCGTCGGTGTTGTCCCAGTATCCGCTTTTGCGCAGCTCGTCCATGTCCTTTATGATTTCATGCGACGTCTTGCCCTTCAGCATCTGCTTTGTTTCTTCCGGCATGCTGCCAAGCCATGCGCTGTGTTCAACGTCGCCGGTCAGCACGCTTTCAGCCCGCTGCTTCCGCTTGTTCTCCGGCAGGTTGCTGAAGAAATCATTCAGCTGTTTTGCTTTGTCTTTCAGGCTGCCCCGGCTGTCGTTGATCTGCTTTGCCGCGTATGCCTGGTAGCTCCTGTCCACGCCGTCCGGGCTGTATTTTGCGTCCTTCGCCGTGTTTTTCCATACTTCGGTCTGTTTCTGGTTCGCTTGCCGTTCGCGTTCCCGCTCCCGTTCCATGGCGCCCGGTGTATTTGCCATTGCTTTCGCAGCATACACTAAATGGCTCTGGTCGCCCGCCGGGCTGTACTTCAGTTCCTGCGCCTTTTTCCGCGTTGCTTCTGTGATCGCGCTGGAAAGTGCCATCTGCTGCCTTTTCCGCAGTTCCGCGTTCTTTTTGTTTACCGCTTCGTTAATCTGCGCCTGCCGCTGCCGCTGTGCGTTCTCTTCCTGCCATTGGTCGTATGTTATGGTATTGCCATTGCCTACTTTACCGTATTCTTTCTGGTACTGGCTGTAACTCAGGATATTACTTTTCTTTTTAGCCATGGCTTTTTATCCTCCGCTGCTTTTAGTCCTTTTTCTTTCCAAGCACCTTGTCCCAGTCCGTCGTCTTTTCTCCGGCTTTCACTCCGGCCGCCGCCGTAGCTCCCGCATACATGGCATTTTGTGTGTTAATGTCGTATGCTTTGCTCTTGTCAAAGCGTGCGTTGGTGTTTATCGTGGAAGGATCTACATATACATACTTCCCGTTGTTAATCGTGTATGGGTTGCCGTTGGTGTCCAGGTAATAGGTTTTCCCGCCGCCTGCGCCTCCGCCGGTCTGCGCCTTTGCTTTCAGTTTCTCCGCGTCCTCCGCCGTCAGTCCGGCCGCGCCCAGCATGTCGTCGCTCGGCATCTGCCCGTTCTGCAGCATCATCAATGCGTATTCAGCCGCGTACTTCTGCTGGCTGCTCATTTTGTCCCAGTCCAGGCTTTCATTGAATTGCCGGATGCTTTCCGCCATCTGCTGCTGGTTCAGTTCATAGTTCCGGTCGCTTTCCAGCACTCCGCGGTCAAACTGCGCCTGCCAGTTCTGCTGCGCCAGCGCGTCCTGCTGCTTGCTATAGTCAAACTGCGCCTGCCAGTTCGCCTGCTGCTGCGCGTCCTGCTGCTTGCCATAGTCAAACTGTTCACGCTGCAGTCCATAATTCCGGTCGCTTTCCAGCACGCTTCTGTCATAGTCCCTCTGGTCCACCTGCTGCTGCCAGCCGAAGCGTGCCTGATCCGCCGCGTACTGCATTTCAAACTGCCGGATAGCCTCCTGCCGTTCCTGCTCGTTCCGGTAATCCGCGTTTTCAATCTGCGCCCGCTGCGTCCAGTAATTCAGGTCATTCATATACCGGTCATAACTCCGGTCCTCTTCTGTGTTGTACATGTTGGCCGCAAATGCCCGTTCATTCTGCCAGTCTGTGACAGTATCACGGTACTGCCCGTAATTCTGCTGTTCCAGCGCGTTGAGCATGTTAAACTGGTCTCCCAGGCCCTGCTGTTCCATCATGTACCGCTGCAGCGCAAGGTTGTATGCGTCCATGGCCCGGTCGTTCAGCGGAATCAGCGCCTGCTGGTATGCCTGGCTCCCGGCCAGCTGCGCCGCGGTGTTCCCGTATCCGCCGGTCAGTCCCGCCGCCTGGCCCTGTGCGTTCATGCTCGCCTGCCGCGCCTGCTCCGTCATGCTGTCCTTTAAACTTTGCCAGTACGCGTCATTGTTCAGGCTGTAATTGAACTTCTGCCCCTGCAGCTGCTGCAGGATTCCTTCCAGCTGTCCGCCGTATTTGCTGGTATATCCCTGCGGTTTCTGGTTCAACAGCTGCTGCAGCGCCTTCTGTGCTGCCGTCGCCGCGTCTGTCTGCTGGTATCCCTGTTCCAACTGGTTCATCCGCTGCTGCGTTCCGTTCGTCACGCCCTGCATAACCTGTATCGGCTGCTGTGCCTGCTGCTGCCCGTTTCCGCCCAGCCGCGGATCTTCCGGCCGCATGGTGCCGTCCTTGCTGATCGGCGTACCGATACTGCCCGCCGGTTCATGGTAGGCAGGCGTCCCGATGCTCTGATTTTGTGCCGGTGTGCCGATGCTGCCCGCCGGTTCGTGATACGCTGCCGTCCCTATACCCTGCTGCTGTTGCTGCAGTTTCTTCTGTTCGTCGTCCCAGTTCCTCGCCGCTGTGCCGATCCCCGCCATTTTCTGTTTCCTCCTTTTAGCTGTTTGCTATCCTTATGATGTATGCTTCCAGTGTTTCTGTCCCTATGTATATCTGTGCGCTGTCGCTCAGTTCTATGACGCCCGTTTTCCCGGCCGGTTTCGCCAGTGATTCATTGATTGCTTTCATCAGGGCCATTCGTGTACCGTCCTGTCCAAAGCTCAGCATAAACTGTGCCGTTGGCAGCTTTACGATGATCGTTACCGTTTCAAACGCGTCCTGCAGTATCAGCTCTATGCTGTACTCGCTCAGCTGGCTGAAGGTCTGCCGGTTTCCGCTGCCCGGCAGCAGGTCGCCGCTGTCGCTGTTGATCGTTACCGTTGTCCCCTGGCTCTTCAGCTTCACCGTCAGGCTGTTGGTACCGATTGCCGTATAGCTGCTGGTCTTTGTGTATGCTGCGTATGTCCCCAGCACGTCGTCCTGTCCGCCGGAGTTTACGCGCCTTACGCTCAGCGTCCCGCTTGGTTTGTTGTACTGTTCTACGGTAATGGTCGCCGTCTTTGTCGCGGTCCGGCCCCGGCTGTCTGTCGCCACTACCGTTATGGTAATCTCGCCGGTAATGTTCAGCAGCCCTGTTGTATAGCTCAGGCTCGTCGTGTTCGTTACCGTCTTGTTGTAGCTGCTGCCGCTGTATCCGCTCAGCGTGCAGGCAATGCTCGTTATGCTGCTGCTCAGCACCCCCGCCGCCGTTGTGCTGATCGACACGCCGCACTTGTTCTGCACATAATGGTCGCCTACGTTCGCGTATGTCTGCCCGCCGATCTCCCGCGCTATGGCCGTCACAATGTTTGCCAGCGTCGGTACCGCGTTGTCCCTCACCTTGTACGTCAGGTTTGATATGACGTATTCGCCTATCTTTGTGCTGCCGTTGTAGGTTTCCACGGTCATCATACCGCCGGTTTTCTGTGTCGCGTTCGTAACCTGGTTCGCCCAGCTGTCCGGTATGTTGACGTTTACCTGCGTCGTCCCGGCCGCAACGTTTACCCAGCCGCTGTCCATGTTTGTACCGAAATTCAGTCTGTATTTGTGGCTGTATGTGTTCTTGTCCGGTGTGATCTTCAGCTTTGACGTCGTATCTCCCGTCAGCGTGCTTGCGATGCTCGCCGTGCTGCGCTTCAGGTAATTTGCAACCAGTGTTACGTTCTGCGCCGGCATGGTAAACTGCCCGCTGCCGTTGATGGAAAGGTTGCTCGGTGTTTTCGTCCATCCGTTGAAATAGTATCCTGTCGCCGGTGTCTGGCTTACGGTCACGCTGTCGCCGTAATTCGCCGTGCTTTTGTTGAAGGATACCGTACCTCCGCCCTGCGGGCTGGAAGATCCGCTCAGCGTATAGTTGATTTTTGTAAATGTGACCGTTACTGTCACATTTCCCGCCGGCATGGTAAATTTATTGTTCGTTATCGTCCGGCTCGGGCTGGTGGACATGCCGGAAACGCTGTACCCCGTCGCTGGTGATGCCGTTATGGTAATCTCGTCGCCTATGTTCGCCGTCGTTTTGCTCAGTGTCACGGTACCGCCCGCCGCCGGTGATGCAACTGCCGTTACCGTATAGTTTATTTTGCTGAAGGTACAGCTCACGGTCACGGCCTTTGCCGGCATGGTGAACGTCCACTTGTTCGTCCCTGCGCTGGTGAAGGTGATCCCGCTGGCCGTTGGTGTGTTCGCGCTGTATCCGCTGTTCGGTGATGCTGTTACGGTAATTGTGTCGCCTATGTTCGCCGTTGTTTTGCTCAGGCTCGCGCTGCCGCCCGTTCCTGCTGAAACCGATACAGCATAATTGATTTTCTCAAATGTGACCGTTACCGCCACATTGCCCGCCGGCATGGTGAATTTATTATTGCTTACCGTAAGTGACGGGCTCGTCGTTATGCTCTTCAGTTTCCATCCGCTGTTTGCACTCGGTGTAACTGTGATCTGGTCGCCTTTGTTCGCCGTTGTTTTGCTCAGGCTCGCGCTGCCGCTGCCGCTCGGTGTTACGCTTACGCTGACCGTGTAGTTTATTTTGCTGAAATTCGGCGTCAGGATAATATCCGATGCCGGCATGGTGAACGTCCACTTGTTCGCCCCTGCCGACGTCATGGTAACGGCCGGGCTGCTGCTCGGCGCGCTGGCGCTCCATCCACTTTCCGGTGTGCAGGTTACGGTGATCGTTTCTCCCGGTGCTGCAGAATACTTATTACAGGTAATCGTGCCGCCGGTGCCGCCCAGCAGCGCAATACTGTAATTATTCTGTGCCGTTTCGCAGCTGATACCGGTCCAGCTCTGCAGCGTCGTATAATCACGGGTATCCCAATCGTACCCGCTGTCCTCCATAATCAGGTACAGGGCTTTCCCGGCCAGCGCCTCCGCCCCGGTCACGGTCCAGGTATTCTCATATGATGTGCCGTTGGCATTGATCGTAAATGTGGCAATCCGTACCTTGTTGTTCCCTGCGCTGTCGCACAGGCACAGCCATACCGCAAGCGCTGTACCATAGTTTCCGTTCCGCCAGCGGGCGCCGCCGCCGGTCAAATTCGGCATGGTAAACGTACCGCTCGGATACTCTCCGGCGTCCAGCTGTATTCCGATGCTTACCGGCTGTTTGAAGTAAGTTTGAACGTCGCCGCTTGTACCTACTCCGCCAATCTTCGTACCCATGCCGTCCCTCCGTTAAATCTTCATCAGACCCATGCTGCCGTCTGAAAAGATTTTCCATTGAAAGTGTCCCATTGTCATACTGTCCGTTACTTCGCCCTGTGCAATGTGAAATACGTTATTGCTGAAGTATGCCACTTCCGCCCCGTTCAGGTAGAAGCTCAGCCGGTCCGCCGTAAAGGTTGCCATTTTGTTCTGGTCGTTCAGATTCCCTTCATCGTCCGTTACGTTGTACCCGATTGCAATACCGTATATCTGGTTCTCTGCGTCCAGCAGTCCGCTGTATATGTACTGGCTCGTCTTGCGGATAAATTCTTCCGTCTGACCTTCTATCCCGCTGATTTTCTCTTCTATCTTGTAATCCTGCAGCACGCCCTCTGCCGTTGCCTCAATCGTCGCCTGCAGGTTTGCTTCATACTCGCCGAATTGTTCGCTGATTGCTTCTATGTTCGTGTTCAGTGTTGCGCGGATGTTTTCCATTTCCGTTCTGACGATTTCCGCGGTTTTGATAATCAGCGCTTTTGTCCGCAGGAAGTCGCTGCTGCTGTTTTCCTCTTCCCCGGTTCCTCCGCCGGCCGTTCCTGCCTGCTGCCGTTCCTCCGCCCGTTTCTCGCTGATGCTTACTTCCATAAAGGCGTCGTTCAGCTTGTTGCTCAGCATGAACAGGTGATTGTACAGCTGCAGCACCTGCTGCTCCGGTTTCCCGCTCAGTGCCGGCGGGTTATCAAACAGTATGTCAACCATCCCCGCCTACCTCCATGATCCGGCTTATGTCGTATATCATCACGTCGCCCTGGCCTTCCAGCCTGAAGCGCACATGGTCGCACCTCTTCGGCTTGACCGGCAGTACGAACGTCCGCAGCTTTTCCCCGCGCTTTTCGCCTATATATTTGTACGGGTTGTTGTCGTACTGCATGTACAGCTTCAGGTTCGCGCCCTTTCCCAGCTCTACCCGGATTTTGAAAAGGCTTACGTATTTATGATTGCGTACCCGTTTCGGGTCGTCATAGTTGCTTTGCCGCCGGTAATTCACGCCGTACAGGTCAAATTCTGCCATCCATGGGATGTTTGTTTCCTTCTGGCCCACGCTGCCGCATATACTTACCAGGTTGTTATTCTCTTCGTCTATGTAAAAAAGTTCGTCCGCAACTGTGCCGTAATCCAGCGCCTGCGTTGCGTCCTCTTTCCACCATACCCCGTTTTTGGTGTCGTATACCATCTGCACATAATGGCTGTCCTTGTCCATCATGCTTATGTAATATTTGTCCCCCAGCACGCCCGCCCGCGCGTCGCTGTAAAGCTCTTCGCCCAGCTGCCCGCTGACCTCCGCCGGCATGTTCCCGTCGTAAACCATCACCGCGTCACGGGCCTTGTAATAAATGTTTTCCGCCACTACCGCCAGGCTGCGCCAGCTCCCGCGCTGCACGCCCCTGCAGAAGGTCGTCTGTATCTGGAAGGTCTGCGGGCTCATGCCGCTGATCCTGTGTATGCACTGTTCCTTAAAGAATACCGGATAGCCCCGCTGCGTTATCGCGCCGGTGAAAGGTCCGTCCGTACCTACGCTGGCCGTCCAGCTGTCCGTTGAGTTGTCCATGTACCGCCGCCATACCCGGAAACTGCCTAATGCGCTGGCGTATATCTCGTTCACAACTTCGCCGTTTACCATGCCGTACTTGCAGCCCCACAGCCTATTGTTACTTTCCAGCATATAGTCCATGTCCGGTATCGTCAGGTCCGCATGCACCGTTGCCTCCGCCAGCTCTTGCTGTTCTACCGCCGCACTCAGGATGCCGCTTACGATGATATAGTCATTTCCCGCCGCATATACGATCATGCTGGTGTTCAGCGCGGCCACCTGCTCTGCTACCGTCTGGTTCGGGTCCTCTCCGCCCAGTTCCAGCCCGCTGATGTTGATTACGTCGTATTCCTTCAGCCCGGCGCCTATGCCCGTCGCCTGGATCTTGATAAACGTCGTTGATATTTCCAGCCATTCGTCCGCGCTGCTCATGTACTGCTTCAGTATGGCCGTACTGCCGCTTTCGTCCAGCCACAGCGCCCCGTTGTCCGGGTTCGCCGGCGCCTCTGTTCCTCTGGCTATCGTGTTATAGTCATAGTTCGTCCCGTTCAGCCTGCACATGATAAGGCTTACGCTTTGGCTGCTGACGCTGTACGTCCGCTCCATGCTGCCCTTGTCCGTGCTGTCTACGGTGTTGAAATACACTTTATCCGGCCATATGCAAACATACGCGCCCATGCTGATAATCTTTTTCGGCAGCATGGCCGCGTCGTCGCTTACGGTCAGTCCGCTGACCGGTATAAAGTTGTAATATACCTGCGTCCCGCGGATAAATACCAGCTGGTCCCGCCCATGTATGCCCGTCAGCTGAACCGGTTCCTGTCCTTCTTCGTCATAGCTGCTTATCCCGCGCTTTTTCCGCAGCGAAAGAAGCGGGTAATTGTCCCCGCTCATGTTCTGCATGTCGTACATTTCCCCGTCGCTGATGATCGGGTTATGGTTGTACCCGTAAAATGCGCTCGTCATCAGTGTAGACTGTGCGCCCGGTCTGAGCTGCGGCATGTTCAGCATTTTCTTCTGCTCCTTATATGATAAATCGCGGAATCGGTGTAATTGGCATATGCTCCCGCCGCCAGTAATTGCCAAATTCCGTGTACAGGTTTTCAAACAATGCCCTGTGGTTGTTGTACTTGTCTATCTCGTCGTTCTGCAGGTCTATTCCGGCCATGATGTAATACGCATACAGCCTGCCGAACCGGTCCGGCACCAGCAGCACCGTATCACCGTCTGTTTCTGTATCGTAATGCGGGCAGGTTTCCTGCTCCTGTGTGTGCGCGTTTTTCATAATGACTTCATCATGCACCATTGCTTCCACTTCGTTCAGCAGGCGCATTTTCATTGCGTCATCCATCAGGTTTTCTTTCAGCTCGTCCGCCAGGCTCAGCGCTTCCTGTACTGTCATACTGTCCTGTCCTCCTTAAAAAATGCAGGCGGGAATACTTTTGCACTCCCGCCTGCATGCGCTCAGTGTCTGATGTCCTCTTCTTCGTGCGGGTTGCTTCTCGGATCGTAAACCTTTACTTCCTCGTCCGCAAAATACTGCGCGTGCTTTTCCGCCCGGAGCATGTCCACCAGGCAGGCCGCAAATGGCAGCGGCATTTCCTGGTATTCGTTGTTCGCCGGTACCTGGAAACTCCGTCCGTTCACGCATCCCCAGTAATACCTGTCGTTGCAGTCCCTGCGTACCGGTACCCGGATGCTCACTTTCACGCTGAAGGGGTCCTTCCCTTCCCTGATGGCCTCCGCTTCTTTCAGCTTCACCGTTTCATAATCATTGCCCTTGGCAATGGTCGCGTTCAGCTTCTGCGCCTCCGCCAGCTGCCGTTTCAGCTCTTCGATTTCCCGGTCCTTCTCGCTGTATCCTTCGCCCGGTTTCGGTGCCTCCGCCGTTTCTGTTACCAGCGCTGCGGGATCTTCCATCAGGTTTTCTGCGGCCTTGTCTTTCTTTGTTGCCATGGTTTTTTCATCCTTTCTGCCCTTTGGTGGGCGAGCCCGTTTTTATCCGTTAAACCTTCACGATGGTTCCGGCTTTCACCAGTTCAGCCACGATATCCGCGCTCAGCGTTACCGCCTGGCCGTCGCCTTTCACGTCGATGATGGCGCCGTTCGGTCCCAGCACCAGCTGCAGGTTCCGCTGCAGGCTCGTCTTGGTGCCGTTCACCCATACGTCGCAGTTTTCCACGATCTTGTAAAGGTTGTTCTTCTTGCTCTTCGCCACGATCACAACGTCAGCAGAGCCCATCTTGAAGCTGTACCCGTCGTCCGGGTCATAATCCAGCGTCACGCCGCCGTTCAGCACTTCAACACTCGCCAGCTCGTAGGTGCTGGCCGGTGTCAGTGTCAGGGTAACGGTCGCTTGCGCCTGTACGTCGCTGGTGGAGCTGGCGCTGGCTGCGCTGAAACCTCCGTCCGCAACAACGGACACATTATGCCCGCCCGCAAACAGCTGCAGGTACATGATCTTTTTCATGGTCTTTTTCTCCTTTCATTTACGGGTAAGCCCGGACGGGTTTCCCCGTCCGGGTTGTGTCTTGGTTAGGCTGCTTCGTAATCAGACAGGCCCAGGTTGTCCTCTTCCACGGAAGAGTAGCTGGAACCGGACCAGAGTACCAGCATCCGCTCCTGGTACAGAATCTTGCAGGCCATGCTGCCCTTCACGCCGACGGTGCCGAACTGATGCAGCGGGCCGCCTACCTTGGTTTCGTCTTCGATAATCATTTCCATGTTGCCGCCTTCGGGGTCAACGATGGCAAACGCATCTTTGGCGAAAATCAGGGTCTTGAAGGTCGCATAGGTCTGATCGGCGCTCTTGATGACCGGGGCCAGGTTGCTTTCCACAAACCGGATACCGTGCATGCGGCCGATTTCTCCGTTGAAGATTTCTTCCGCCGCGCTGTACTTGTGAGCGTCAATCCAGGCCGCGTCATTGATCCGCAGGTCCTCTGCCACGTCGGGATGAATGACGGCCACGTAATAGTTGCCTTCATACTTCTTCATCTTGGCGGTCTTTTTCAGCTGTGTGGCAGCCTTGGCGAGCATTTTGCCGGTCACATTGCAGTCCAGCGTCGCCAGTTTCGTCTGCAGGCTCGCCTCGCTGGTGGGGGTGCTGTCATAGGCGCCTGTACTCCTGTTGATGGCGTCGCAGAACAGAATGTTCGTGCCGCCGCACAGGGTATTGCGGATCAGTTCTTCATACGTCAGCGCATAGCTGGCGCTCAGCTCTTCCTCCGCGCCCAGCACGATAGGATGGACGCCGTGCTTTTTCGACAGGTCACTGATGGCGACGTAATCACCGTACTGGCTGATGGATACGGTGATTGCCACAATACCCATCTTCTTACCGGTCGGGATCACGGCCTCCTTCAGCTTGTGAACGCGGCCCAGGGTCTGCCAGCGGGTCCATTCGATGCTGGTACCTTCATGCGCCGGAAGGGTCTGCTTCATACCCAGCTGTCCAAAGATCATCTGATCCCTGGTGTTGTCCAGCATGTCGGTATCGAAAAAGGTCTTGTTCAGGGGTCCCAGGTCGTCGCTGCCGGGGGTAAACGGTGTCACGCCTCCGGTATACGCGTTGGTATATCCGCCCAGTGCGTTTACTACAGTTCCTGCTTCAGCAAACAGCTGCAGGTACATAATCAGCTTTTTCATTTTCTAATCCTTTCCCTAATCAAAGCTCACCTGCCTGTCAGGATGCGCTTTGATATAGTCTTTTATTCTTTTTCTTTCGTTCTTGTCCATTGCCGCGGGATTCAGCCGCGGCTCTGCTGCTGCCGCCTGGCTCCGTCCGTTCATGGCGCCTTCGCCGGGCCTTGCCCGCTGCGCCTGAATCGTCTGGCCCAGCTGCTGCCGCGTCCTGTCCATGCCGTAAGCCACGGCCTGCGTCTGCAATTCCTTGCCATGCAGGGCCATGTATGCCTGTTCAAAGCTCATGCCTACCGCCGGGCTGGTCCACAGCCGGAACTGTTCATTGTTCATTTCAGTGAAAAAGTCGATGTTCGGGTAAACCTTTTTCAACTCTTCGCACTGTTGCACAAGGCTCTGGATATGTGCCTGGTTCCGGGCAGCCTCCGCCGCCTGGTCGTTGCGCGCCTTTTCCGCTTCCAGTCCCTTGACGTATTTCAGCTGTTCTACGGTCATGTTGCGTTCTTCCGCTTCTTCCTCGTAGATGCTGTCATCGTCCTGGATGATCTGCGCCAGCTCTTCTATGCTTTCCACGCCGGCCTTTTTCATTGCAAAATCAATGATGCCCTTTTGCGCGTCCAGCTGCTTCTGCAGGTCCGCCTGGTTCTTGAAACGGTTCTGGATCGTCGCTGCCACATCCGCCCCGTACTCGTCCTTGTACAGTTCCTTGATTTCGTTCCACGGTTTCCGCCCGTCTGCTGCGGGCTGTTCCGCGGGTGCAGGCGTCTGTACCGGCTGCCTCTGGACCTGCGGCCGCTGGCCTTGCGCATAAGCCTGGCGCATTTCCGGGTGCCTTTTCATCTGCCTGTTCAGCGCTGCCGCGACCTTCGCATTTGCAACCTGCGTACCATCGGCCATTGTCTGCCCTACGGTAAAATCCCCGCTTGTGGCTGCATTGTTTTCAGCGGCTATTGTTTCCGCCCCTCCGCCTGCCGGTTCCGCGGCAGCTCCTTCTTCGCCGGCAAACATCTGCAGAAACATTTTCAGTTTATTCATTGGTTTTCTCCCTTCTGTCCGTTGGTGGACGATCCCTGACTATATTTTGTCACATTCGCTCTTTATACCGAATACACACACTCTTTTATCAGCTCGGCCTGCTGGCGTCCTGTACCCGGTTCCGTGCTTTGCTTACGATGGCGTTTTCCTTTTCTCCGCCTATGTCGCCCAGGCCCTGCGGCATTTTGCCCTGCTGCATCATTCCGGCCGTTCCTCCGCCGCTTTGCATCCCGACGTCCGCCGCCACGCCCTGCAGCACCTGCGCCAGCTGCATCTGTATTTCCGGCTTGTCCGCCGTCGCCTGCAGCGCAATCTGTGCCACCATTGCCAGCACTTCGCGTATGGTACCCTGCTGCTCTATCATTTCCATGAGCTTGTCCTTGTTGCGGAAGTCCATCATGTTCAGCAGCATCATTACCTGGTCGCTCAGCTGCGGGTTGAACGCGCCGATACCCCACAGCTGCAGGGCTAGCTCGTTGTCTACGATCTTGTTCGTTGTCGTTTCCCGCTGCGGATGTACTTCAATATCGAACACCGGCAGCCGCAGTCCCGGTTCCTGTCCGGGCAGGTTCTGGATCTGCTGCACCTGCAGCCCTGCGTTGTCATACTGTACATACTCGCTTTCCGTCCCCTGTTCGCCGGTAATGCGGAAGATCCGCGGCACCGTGTAGAATTGCCGCAGCCGCTCTATCACCATGTAAACCAGGTCCTTGTATACCTCGTATGCTTCGCCGTTGCTGTCCTTGCTGGTTTTCCCCGCCGCCTCCTGCAGCGCGGCTATACCGCTGGCCGCCGTCACGCCCTGCGGTGTGCTGCCGTTCACAACGTCCGTGCTGCCTGTAATGTACTTGATCGCGTCAATGTGATGCTGCAGGCTGTTCATGGCGCCTCCGCCCAGTTCCGGTACATCTACGTTACGCAGCGCGTCCGTCCCCAGGTTGCCGTTCGTCTTTATCAGCATCTTGCGCCAGTTCATAAATTCTTCTTCGTTTATGCTGCCGTCCTGGCGGAAGAAATACCGCGGAATACTCCGCATCAGCGCGTTCATTGTGATTGCGTCGTCCAGCAGGTCCGTTTTCACCTGCTCGCCTACCGCTATATCCGTATATCCGTAACCGGCCGGGCTGCCCTCCACCGGGAAAAGCGGGTCCAGCACAAACGGATAATTGCCGTCATGGTAATACCCTTCCTGCAGGCTTTCTTCGCCCTTCTGCGCTTCTTCTTCGCTGCTGTACAGGCAGTTCGTCCCGACGAATTTACAGTAATGGAGAATCCTCCGCCCGCCGGCGCGCTTTTTGTAATACCAGTCAACCACAACGGCCTTGTTCTGCAGGTCCAGGTTGTCGTCCGTCTTGTACTGGTCTATAAAATGCTTGTCGCCCAGCGGCTTTCCTTTTAGGTCCGGGTAATCTTCGTATATTTCTTCTTTGTCTACATAGCTGACAAAGAACAGGTTCTTGCTGTCCTGTATGTCGTTTACGCCCGGTTCCCAGTACAGATTGAGCATGTTGACCTTTGTTATGGCAATGTCGCCCAGCCCGCCCAGCTTGCCGCTGTCCCAGAACACGCCGTATGCGCCGGTCCCTTCCCGCAGCTTCTGATACTGTACCGCGCTGTAGGTCTTTTTGAACTTGTTCATTTCCATTGCCACCGGTACGATGCTGCTCAGCTGCTTTGCCTCCGGCTCGTCGTCCCGTACCCGCGGCAGAATATACGGTTCCGGGTAGCTGTCCATGGCGTCCGCGTGCTTGCTTACGATGCTGTACCACAGCCACGCCGTCGCCTTCGGCACTTCGGACAGTGTGCCGTTCTTCATCATCTTTTCGATAACGTCCCAGTTATTGAGTTTCCACCATTCTTGGCTGTTCTTGATCCGTTTGTTCACGCTGGCCTTGCCGCTCCTGTACCGCAGCAGCGTGTTCAGGGCGCTGTTCAGCCGCTCCTTTGTCATTATCCGGCCTCCGGTTCCTGCGCCGGCGCCCGGTATGCTCTGCCCTTCCATTTCGTCCAGGCTCGCCAGTCCCATTTTCCGTCCCAGCTCGTATGCGTCCTGTGCTTCTGGCGTCAGGCTCCCGTTCAGTCCTTCAATGTCCGCCCCTGTGTGCTGCAGCGGCACCGTCTGCCTCCGCCGTCCTCCGCCGGTCTGCATCATGCTTCCGCCCGGCTGCATCATGCTGTCCTGCGGCTGCATGTCCTCCGCCGCGCCTACCGGCTGCTGTCCCCTCATTCTTTCCCTCAGTCTGTCAAATACTGCCACCGTTCTTTACCTCCTTCAGTTCTATGTTCCCCGGATAGTTTTCTGCAATGGCCGCCAGCCCCATAACGGCCATTTTGAAATATGCCCTGGCTATCGTTTTGCCGTACAGGTCCTTTGCCTTCGCGCTGATCCGCAGCGCCCCGCTGTCCTCGTTCATTTCCCATTTTGCGTATATGTGCCGCGCTTCTTCCCCTTCGTCGTTTATCAGTATGTTCAGCAGCGCCTGCGTTACCGCGCTGATCCCCGCGCAGATAATGTCCTGTCCCTTTGTTCCTCCGCCCGCATGCCCTTTCGCCTGCAGGAAGTATACCGGTCCGCTCATGTTGTAAATAACCTTCGTCATCCTTTACGCCCTTCTCCCTTCCAGCTGGTGCAGCGGGTCCATGCCAAACATCGGGTCAAATGTCGGTTCTTCGTACAGCGGCTTGCACGGCCTGCACATCGCGCAGTATCGCATTTCATCGGGGATATGGTCCTCCACGTCGTCGCTCTTCATGTCCTCCACCATATGCTCGTCGTGTTCCATCAGCGGCAGCACTCTGATTGCGTCCCGGCAGTTTCTGAATATCTGCAGCCGCGGCTGTCCGTACTCGTTGAATTGCATCCGGTATCGCAGCTGGTCCCATCCTGTTATCCGCCGGTTGTCGCCCTTCTCAAAGTAAATGCCGTACTTGTACCCTGCCTCTGCGATGCTCGGCCCGCCGTCCTCTTTGAATATTGCCGGGTCCGCTACGCCGTTGATCTTCTTTCCCGCTAACCATGGATGCTCTCTTTCTATACGCGCTATCTGGCTGAAAACCTGATCCGTTGTCCACTTCAGGCCCTGGTTCGGTACCGCTTCGCCGCCGTTCATTCGCTGCGCGCCGTAAAACTCCATAAACCTGTACATCACGTCATCTTCTGAAATTGCGGTCCATCCAACCGAAAACGGCCGGTAACTGCCCCAGTCAAAGCTCCTGTATATGGTCCAGCTCGGCCTGATCTTGAACGGGTTGATGACATGCGTCCATAGTTTGTCGTCGTAATGGTCCGGGTCGTTGATGAAGGAATCAAAGAACTGCCCGCTGTAAATGTCCCAGCTTCCTTCCAGCCATGCTTCGCGGATCTTCGGCGGCAGGTTTTCCAGGAATCGGACGTATTCCGGGCTAAGCTCCATCAGCACCGTGTTGTCCGTTACCTTTGCCTGCACAAAACTGTAGTCCTCCGGCCGCTCGTCTCCCTTGTATATCCTGTCAACAAACAGCCGCTTGATGTACGCATGCCCCGGTCCGCCGGGGTTGCATGTATACAGGCACCTGTGCGGGAATTTATTTGCGCCGCGGCAGCTGGCTGCAATCATGGTGATCTGCGCTTCTGTCAGCTGCGTTGCCTCTTCAAAGATGATTACGTCATATTCAACGCCTTGAAAATGCTCCGCGTCTCCGTCGTTCATGCAGTACGCAAACTGTATGATGCTGCCGTTATTGAAGTAAAAGCACAGGTCGTTGTTGTTCCATGTCGCCACGCCTTTTGTTATCAGCTTCAGCGTTGCCAGGTGGTTTTTCTTCAGGTCCACCAGCGTTTTACGGATAATACATATCCGTATGCCCTGACTGAACGGGTCCGGCCGTCCGTATGTCAGCGCGTACCGTACCGCTATTTCCCGTACTACCCAGCTTTTGCCTCCGCCCCGGGCTCCGCCGTATGCCGCGTGCCGCGTTTCCAGGTTCATAAAGAGAAACTGCTTTTTGTTCGGGTATATGTGCCTCTCTTTCGGCAGGATGATTTTACTCATTTGCTTTTTCCTCCTGCCCTGGTTCCTCCGCCGGCTCATGGATATATACAACCATCTGCCCGTTTACAGCGCTTTCTTCCTTCTGCGCTTTCAGTTCCCTTTGTAGCTTCTGTTCCTCCTTCCATTTCTTCGCAATAAATTTCTGGTCTATATTTCTGATGCTGTGCAGGTCCCGCTGCGTCAGTGTCGCCGTCTGTATAGCCCGCGTCAGGCTTTCCGCGTTTCGCAGCTCGCCTTTTTCGGTAAACAGCAATTTCGGGTTGTCCTTCACCATGGCCGCCAGCTCCACCAGCGCGTCCAGCGTATCGTCCTGCGCCGTTATCAGCTTTGCCAGCTTGTTCGCGCGCGCGTGCGCGATGTGCGCGGTCAGCTGTTCCTCTGTTTTTTCCCTTATTTTTCCCTTCTGGTTTTTCCAACCTTCATTAGAGGCGCGGTTTTGGATGGTTTTCAATTTGACCTTGTATTTCTCCGCCAGCTCCTTCTGCGTGATACCACCCTTCAACCATTCCGCCTTGATCTTGGCCCATGGTATATTTGCCATTGTTTATTTCCCCCTCTGCCCGTCAACGGTGGGCGAATCCTCACTATCATTTTTTCACAACGCGGGGAAATTCCGAATACATACACAAAAAGAGCGGCATTTCTGCCGCCCTGTACACAATATATGCTTTATGCTTCTTCCCGCTTTACCACGCCGTAATCCTCGTCCGTCGTTTCGCCGTACATTTCTTCCGTTTCGGCTTTCAGCTTCTGGTATGTTTCCTCCATTTCCTTCTGTATTTCCGCTTCGGTATACTTCGGCTCGTCTGTTTTCACCAGGTATGCAATGTTGTACCGGTATCCCTTCTTCCCGTCTGTGTCCTTTACCCGCTGCTCTTCTATCAGCCAGAACAGCGTACCGTCCAGCATTTTTTTCCCGCGCTTCGCCAGTTCCGCCTGCTGCTGGTTGAAATCGTCCAGCAGTTTCAGCACGCACTCACCGATTGCGTTTACCCGCTGCCGGCGTCCGCCCAGGCTGTATACCTCCGCCTTGCGGCATATCTCCGCCCGCGCTTTCCGCATTGCGTTCATGTATTTTGCTATTGTGTGCCGGTCCTTTTTGATTTTCTGCTCTTTTCGCATTGATCCTCCGCCTTTCTCATTACGCAAGTTATATATACACCGTCCACAATGTCGGAATACCGCATCAGGCAGTTTTCCAGCACGTATCCGGGGTACACCTTTTCCATTATGTTTTTCGCGTCCGCGCCGAAAGAACGCGCCAGCAGTTTCACTCTCCGGTTGCTTACCTTGCAGTCGCTCTTGTGTTCTTTTTCCAGCGGGTTTTTCAGGTTCCGGCTGCCGCTCCACATGTGATAATTCACCCGGTCGCCGTTGTCCCGCGCTTTTTCGTTCTGTTTGTATAAATAGCTGGCAATGCCCTGCAGCCCGTTTCCGAAATCCTGCAGGCTGTATGTGTTGGCAAAGCCCTTACCCCATAGCTTTTCTAGCGTTTCCCGTTCCACTCCGCCGGTCACCAGGCAATGTACATGCGTCCGCTTGTCTGCGTCATGGCCGATGCTGTATATGTACTTCAGTTCCGGCAGCCCCCTCTTTTCCCGCAGCCGCTTCAACCGGTTGAAAAAGTTCCGTATGTCCTTCTTGCAGCGGTTCAGATCCGCCGGTTCTCTCCCTTTGCTGTATGTCAGGGTTATTTCATAGTCCGTCCAGTATTCAAAGTTGTTTTCCACCAGCAGCACCAGCTTTCGTTTCGCCCGCTTCGTGTTCAGCTGCGCCTGCCGCTCTTTCGTCATGTTCTGCCTGGCGTGCTTTGCCTGCCGTTCCATGCTCTTTCCGAATATCGGGTATATTTCTGCTTCCAGCCTGGTTCCGGCCTTTACCGTCGCCGTCCGGTATCCCATGCTGCCTACCCGTATTTCCGTCGCCTCGCTCCGCCAGTAATTGCTCAGCAGGTCCTCGCCCTCTGTGGGGATCGCGTCAAACAGTCCTTCATATTCCCAGCTCATGCGGTCCCCTCCTTTCTCCGTTGGCTTCTCTGCTGACTAACCGGGGAAACCGCTTGCGCTCTCCCCGGTACCCCTCCCGCTATCATCGTCATTTTTTCGTTTGATGATGATATTGACTTCCTCAGTCTTTCCTTTTCCTGTTTTCGGTAAAACTGTTTTTTTGTGCGTAAAGTTAATACTCATTACAAGCCTTACAATGGGGAGCCCGTCCCCCTGTTCCACAGCGCTGGCCGCTGCCGGGCGTCCGCCGTCTTTCCGGCTGTCATATGCTGGGACGATTCCGTGCAGGCTTTCGGCGCCTGCTGACCGTATTTGCGCCTTCGCGCATGTAGTCCGTCAGGGACTTGAACCCTGAACCTGCCGGTTATGAGCCGGATGCTCTTACCGATTGAGCTAACGGACCATGAAACACGGGGCGGGAATTGAACCCGCCGGCTGCGGTTGCACAATTTACATAGCTTTTTTTACTGGCACATCCAACAACAAATAGTAGCGAGGAGTTGCCTCCTTTCTTTTTGTCGCTTAGTCGCCGCAGTCTTCCTTCCGTGCATGCGCCGGACCTCCGCCCGGCTGTATTTATATAGGAAACTTTCTTCAGCTGATGGTGAACAATGCGCCGTTCTTCAGTTCGTCTACTTCCTCAATCACCAGCCCGCAGATCTCCTGTGGCGCGTATCCCTCCGCCAGCAGGTAATCGTATTGCGCAATGTTCTTCCTCAGTTCGGCTATACCCCTGCTGGAAAATGTTATCTTTGTAGGATGCTCGCCGCGCATGGTGTGCTGCAGTTTCATGCGCTTGATTGTGTCAATCATGGCTTTTCCTCTTTCTGTTTTTCCCTTTTCTGTATCCTATCCAGTCGTCCGGTATCATAAAACCTTCCCGCAGCATTTCCCCGCTCAGTATTTTGTCCATTCCGATATAGCCGAACGTTGGCAGCGGCACCTGGTCGCAATAGTCCAGAAATTCCTTCCCCTGTATGAAGTTCTTCTGTATCAGAAACTCAATCAGGTTTCTGGTCGTTGGTTCCGCTTTCCGCTCCGCACACCAGGCCCGGAAGTCCTGCTCTATCTGATTCTTAATTCTGTACAGCGGCGCCCCTCTGTGCGCTTTGCTCATGTTTGCCTCCTTAATCAGCCTATTCATCAGTTAGTTGCATCAATCGTTCATAGCATTGTTAACTGCTTTTATCAGCGAATGACCGCTTACAACCGTATTGGCTTCGACTTCGCCTTTCTTGTTTTTGATGATTATTTCAACCTCATCTGATATTTCCGGTACACTTTTGATAACAAGAATATTGTTATTCACTTCAACAAATTCTCTGCAATCAAAGATGTTTTCTACCGTAAGACCGTCGTACTTGCTCATTCCTTCCCACCTTCCTCTGCAAATTGGCATAAGTCACTATCCCTTATTTCCCTTTGGTAACAAGGTGACTTTGGATTATTGCACACACAACAGTCAGGATCTTTCGCAGAAATCCTTGATACACAGTCTACGCATTTTACGATCCTGTGTGCGTTGTCCAAAAAGCCTTGACCCCATGCTTTATGCGCAATCTCACAGTAAATATCTGCAACAGCCGTACAAAACCCACCAACAGGCAAACAGTTTCCATTGTCTGCTCTCATCGGGCAATTTCCCCTGTCAAGTTCAAACATATTTCCCACTAACTCACCTACTCTCTTTTGCCGTGAATTTCGTCATTATCGCGGCTCGTTCTCCGCTGCGTCCTCTATACTTTCCGCTGGCTCATGTTGCGCCAGTTCCCTCATATGTGCGGTCAGGTCAAAGTCCTCCGGCGTAATGACCGTTTCTTCTGATAATGGCTTTTCAATAGGAGGCAGCGGATTAAATCTATACATCATAACCTGCTTGTTCTTATTCATGGTATGCTGCGTCCCCGATACTTCCCGCTGGCTCATGGTATGCCGGTTCCCCTATGCCGCACTCTGGCTCATGGTATGCGGCCGTCCCGATCCCGCAGCCCGTCGTCCTGGGCGAAGCAGGTTTACCCGCTCCGCCCGTTGCCGGTTTCATGCCTCCGCACATCAGCTCCATTATCAGCAGCACAATACATACAATCTTCATTTGTCTGTCCTCCTTAATATCTGGCTCATGGTGTCGTTCATCCGGTCCATCTTTTCCATCATGTAACCCAGTGTTTTAATCAACAGGTCAGTTTTCCCCGCCCTGTATCTGTGCATGCCTTCCATGCCTATAAAGATGGCGTCCAATTTTTCTATAATTTTTCCCTGGTTCACTATAATCTGCGTATGCTGGTTATAAATTGCCGCCAGGTAGGTTACGACTTCTTCCTCCTTTTCCTCCGCCGGCTGCAGGTCCATGCAGATCTGCCCCGGTATTTCTTTTGTCAGTTCGTCCCTTACTGCTTCTATGGTTTCCCTGTTGATCGGTCCTTCCGGCGTCAGTTCAATTCCCGGCCGCGGCAGCTCGCAGGTTCCTGTATATACGCATCCATAGCTGCCTACCTTCTGTGCTTTCAGTTCCTTCTTCCGCTCGTTCCGGTCTTTCTTGTCCTTTTCAAACTGTTCCAGGCTGTACCCGGCTTTTCTGATTCTGTTTACCGTCGCTGTGCTGATCCCCAGCAGTTCAACTACCTGGCTTACCTTCGCGTCCTTCCCGGCCATCATCATTTTGACCGTATCGCAAAGTTTCTGATCTGGTTTCGTTTTCTCTTTATCCATTTTTCGTATTCCTCCCATTCTCCATACTTCCATGCTCGTAATAATTTTTGCGGGTATGGCGTCAGCTCTGTGACATAGTTTGTCATTTTCCCTCCGCCTCTTCTGAATATCAGGCAGTAGGTATCCGCTCTATCCTTCACGGACATCCAGTGCAGCCGCTTTGCTATGTATTCCCTTCTGTTGTATGTCCTTTTCTTTTCGTTGTCCGTCCTGTTCGTTTCTATCAGATACTTTTCCAGTATTTTTCTGATGAAAGCGTCCATGTTTACGCTCCTATCGTCCGCGTTTCCCCGGTCACGCTGTTGAACAGCACCATTATTCCGCCCGTCCTGCGCGCCAGTTCTTTTGCCCTGTCCATGTTCCTTGTCCTATATGCGTCATAAACGTATTGGCTCCACCTCAGGTCCTGGCTCCATAAAATCTTCCCGACAAGGTACCTGCCGTTCTTCCGTATCACCAGGCATGTATTTAATCGTATGTCCATATGTCCTTATGTATTCCCTCATCTGGTCCAGCGGCGGCGCTATCAGGTCCCTATCTTCCGGCTTCTTCACCGTCAGCTCCCATTTGCCCAGGGCCGCCCTTACTTCCTCGCTTTCCAGCGCGTGCATAAAGTGCTGTAATACTCTTACCTTTACCCGCGCCTGCTGCCAGGCTTCTTCCATGCCTTTTTTCGGTTCCAGCCCGTTGTATTTCTCGCTGCATATGTTCAGCTCTTCCCGCAAAACCTGCAGCAATTCCGTCAGTACGCTGTTCAGTGTTATCTCGCCGTTCATGTTTTCACCTTACCTTTTTATGATTGATCCCTTTCGGCGGCACCCATGCCCCGCTGCTCTTCTTGTATTTCACCGTTGGCGGGCATATATGGCCGTTCATCTTCTGCATCAGGAAGGTTTTCTCTGCCGTTACGTTCTTTCTGTAATCTGCGTAATCTTTGCATCCGGTATGGCAGTCGCTGTCCCGCTCGCCGGTTTTCCGATCCGGGCAGCCTTTGCAGGGATTCCGTTTATCAGGTCCCGGCATTGTTCCATCCTCCCGCATGATGTGTCTGCAGCCAGCTGATGTTTACGTTTGTCATCGGATACTCCGCCACCGGCAGCCATTTCGTCGTATCGTTCGCGTCCTCAATCATCACCCAGGCCAGCCCTATCACGACAGCAAGCAGGATGCACACAATGAAGATAATTTGACCTTTTCTCTCCGGCTTGATATAATGTTTACGGTTCTTATTCATACTTTATCGTTTCCTTTCGCTGTCGCTGATGCTGCAACATCAGCGGCTTTTCTTTTTCTTCTTTTCAATCAGTTTCATTACGTCGTCGTACCACCCGGCACAGATTGCTATTACGATCATTCCCAGGGGCAGCCCCGTACAAAATCCGATCAGGAATAATACCCACCCGCTCGCCTGCTGTTCCTCTGTCATCGTCCTTTCCTCCGTATCATTTTTCGTCGTCCTGCCATTTCATGTGTAACCAGCTTCTGTAATGCTCGCAGCGCTCATAACACCCTTCGCAGAATATCTGCTTCTGTCTGATGCACCTGCTTTCGTGCTTGTACCTGATTTCCACTATCTCGCTGTCCGGTACATGGCTTTCGCAGCGTATCCAGTTTGAGCTGCAGGCCCTGAATAGCGGACAGCGCATGCTTATTGACGCCCGGTACCCTTCTTCGTCCCGTTTCCCTTCACTCACTCGTCTGCCTCCTTCCCCCGCTCCTTCCCGCTTATTTTTATTAGTTCCTGGCATGCCTTGCGGAAGTTATCTCTTTCAACCTCCTCCCGCTCCGCGTCGATCACCCGGCCTGTTTCTCTGCTGACCGTAATAATGACCGGGATATTCTGTGCCTTTTTCACGGCCAGCCCCTCCTTTCTCTTTATTCTTCCTTGCTCATTTCTTCCAGCAGTTCTTCTATGTCCACCTGGCAGCTGCCGACTACCGGCCGCCCTTCTTCATCCAGCTGCATGAACATTCCCGCCTGCTTCTCGCACTCAACCTTGCCCTTGGCGCTCATATTCACGCTTACCTCCGGTTCCAGTTCCATCATGGTGTGCAGCTGGCCCAGCATGTCCGGCGCTTTTGTAAGCGTCACTTTCAGCTTTCCGGTCAGTGTGCCTTCCTGCAAATTTCTTTCCTTCATCCTGCATACCAGCAGGGCCAGGCACTGGTCCATCTTTTCCCGGAAGTCGGCCAGCGCTTCGCTGTCCATTGTCAATACATGCGGTTTCATTTCTCTTTCGTCCTTTCGCTTTTGTTCTTCTTTCTGCGGAAGTCGTCCGCCGCCGGGCATGTGGCAAAGTGTGATCTGTAACCGGTCTGTGTTTCCGCCTTTACGGTTTCCTCCGCCGCCTGTCCCCGCTGCACGGTGCCGTCCATCAGTACAAACTTGTCATAGTCCAGTTCCGGGATAAAGGTTATTGGCTCAGGATCTACCGGTATGCTCTTGCCGTTCTTCATTTTGATAAAGGCTATCTGTTTCCCGCAGCCCCGGCAGGTTGTTGTTCTTGTCAGTCTTGCAGGCTGTTCTGTCATTCCCGATCCTCCAATTCTTTTATGATCTTCATTCCTTCTATCAGTGTTTTGATGTTTTCCGCGTCCCCGACTGCCGCCATTCTGATTTTTTCGTGCAGGCTTTTCTCGGTTTCGTACAGGTCCTTGTTCCGCTCTTCCTTCGCGGCTTTCACTTCCGCCTCTTTTACATTTGCTTCTACCATCTGCTTAAATAGTCGCGTCTGTTGGAAAGCTGCCGCTTCTTCCGGGTCCATGTGTATAAGTGACCGCGCCTCTTTCATGGTTTCTTCTTCTATCACTTTCAGGTCTATGTTCATCCGCCGGCCTCCTTTCGTTTCTAAAAAATCATACTTTGAAAGGTTCGTCAATCCCTTATTTTTCAACGTTTCCAGCCGTTTTGCCGTGTATTTTTTCCCTATTCACGGCGTCCCATTTTTTTGGTATTTTCCCGTCCGGTTCAGTCTGTCATTTTCGCCCTGGTTTTTTTGCCGCGTTTTCCGATGCCGTGTATTTTTTCCTATTTTTCTGGTTGAAATTTTTGTTATAGTTTTTTCTTATAGCTTACGCTGTGTGTGTTGTGTTCCTCCGCCCTGGGCGCGTTGTATACCAGCCTATTCATCAGATTGATTAAACTAATTTTCTGTGCTATAATTTGTTTGTGATGTGCCGGAGTGTGCTATATGCCCTTCGGCCTTATTTTTTTCGTTTCCCTTCGGCTTCCAATGCTTTGTGA